>Ga0137403_10001047_pt1 | contig 35106 bp, 29 predicted proteins | sample CZOMad2_1_16fung_FD_122057 | JGI IMG/M metagenome (GOLD analysis project Ga0137403, IMG submission 122057) | Vadose zone soil fungal communities from Angelo Coast Range Reserve, California, USA - CZOMad2_1_16fungal (Hybrid Assembly) | ecosystem: Environmental > Terrestrial > Soil > Vadose zone... | reverse complement strand
TCATGTGCCTGCCGACGGTCGTGCTCGAGCCCACGAGCGGCGAAAAATCGGGCCGGCGGGCGGAGTCGATCGGGGTCGGTACCGCGACGATGATGATGTCCGCCGCCGCGAGTTCCTTGGGGTCCGTCGTGACCGAGAGCTGGGCCGCTGCCCGCAGCTCCTCGCTGGAGACCTCGCCGGTAGGGTCGACGTGCCGTCGATAATTGGCGATCTTCTCCGCGCTCAGGTCGAAACCGATGGTACGGAATTTCTTGCCGAACTCCACCGCCAGCGGCAAACCTACGTATCCAAGACCGACAATGCCGACTACGCTCATGTTTTCCCGTACAGGTTAGTGAGCGCCAGGCCGTGCCCTCCCGGCCGAGGTGCCGAACCGCGATGATATCGTTCGCGTTCCCACGCCGCCCGCGACAGTCGCAGTTCTCGGACCCGCGCACGGCGCGTCAAGTGTAATGGCAAACGCGCAAATTCGCCACTGAGTCGCCGCTGAGTCGCCATCGAGGCGGCGGAGCACAGCGGGAATAGTCGGCATGCGTCGGGATCGGGACGCACCCTGGCGCACGCCACATGGCATAATCGCCCGGTCGCCTCGAAGAGCCGGATCCGCGGTCCCTAAGAACACCGGCCGGCCGAACCACACCTAGGGTCGAGAGCTTTCTCCTGCTATGCTGGATTTCCGATTCAACCTGGATACTCGTACACCGAGCATCCTGCTGCTGGGCGCGCACTGCGACGACATCGAGATCGGCTGCGGGGGAACCATCATGCGGCTCGCCCGCCAATTCGCGTCGGCGAGATTCATGTGGGTCACGCTCAGCTCGGACGCGCAGCGCGCCGCCGAAACCCGCGCCGCGGCCGCGCGGCTCCTGGAAGGGACTCGAAACGCCGTCGTTCGCGTCGAGCAGTTCCGCGGCAGCTACTTCCCGCATGACGGGGCCGCCATCAAGGACTACTTCGAGGGGCTCAAGCAGCTCGCCCCGGATCTGGTCCTCACCCACTGCCGCCACGACCTGCACCAGGATCACAGGATCACCAATGAGCTGACCTGGAACACCTTCCGGGACCACCTGATCCTCGAATACGAAATCCCGAAGTTCGACGGCGACCTTGGCACGCCCAATGTCTTCATTCCCCTGACGCGCGCCGACATGCAACGCAAGTGCGACATCTTGAGCGAGTGCTTCCCGAGCCAGGCGAGCCGTGCATGGTTTACCCGCGACACGTTCGAGGCCATCGCCAGGCTGCGCGGAGTGGAGTGCAACGCTCCCCAAGGGTACGCGGAGGCGTTTTACGGTCGCAAATCCATCATCGCCGCCTGAAGTCGGCGCAATCGACGACACACGAACATGACAACTCCGCGTATCCCCTCCCTGGAAGAGCTGCTGCAGAGAGATCTCGACTATATCTGCGGCAACCTGAAGGAGGAGTTCGGCCGCATGGCCGGGCAGCGCCTTTTGATCACCGGGGGAGCCGGGTTTCTCGGCTACTACCTCGTTCACGCCGCGCTGCACTTCAACCGCACGGCGGCAGGCAAGCAGCCCATTCATGTCACCGTCTGGGACAATTTCATTCGCGGAGCGCCGGCGTGGCTGACAGGGCTGCGCGGCACGCCGAATCTGGTGCTCGAGCAGCGCGACCTCATCGAGCCGCTGCCGCAGCCGATGCCCGACTTCCAGTGGATCATCCACGCAGCCGGCATCGCGTCGCCGCCGTTCTATCGCAAGTACCCCATCAAGACGATCGACGCCAACATCAACGGGCTGCGCAACCTGCTCGACTACAGCGTGGCCCAGGCCGCCAAGCGAAATCCGGTGAAGGGATTTCTCTTCTACTCGTCGAGCGAGATCTACGGCGACCCGACCCCGGACTGGATACCGACGCCCGAGGACTATCGCGGGCTGGTGTCGTGCACCGGCCCGCGTGCGTGCTACGACGAGTCCAAGCGATTCGGCGAGACCCTTTGCGTGGTTTTCGCCCAGCAGCACGGGGTCCCCGCGAAGATGGCCCGGCCGTTCAACAACTACGGCCCCGGTCTGAAAATCACCGACAAGCGGGTCATTTCCGATTTCGCGCGCGAAGTGATCGCTGGCCGCGACATCATCATGTACTCGGACGGCGCGCCCACGCGCACCTTCTGCTACTCGGCCGATTCGATCACGGGCTACTACAAGGTCCTGGTGAAAGGTCACCCGGGGGAGCCGTACAACGTCGGCACCGAGCGTCCGGAGATTTCGATCAAGGAGCTGGCGGAAAGGATCATCGCGACCGCCGGCGAGTTGCTCGGCTATCGCGGCAAGCTGGTGCGCAAGCCGAATCCGGAATCGAACTACCTGGTCGACAACCCGAACCGCCGCTGCCCGAATATCGAGAAGAGCCGCTCGCATCTGGGCTACAACCCGACCGTTTCGATCGAAGAGGGCCTGCGGCGCTCGCTAGCCTGGTATCACCACAATCCGCAGGCGGAGGAAGCGTAGTGCGGATCTCCGTCATCGGCACCGGTTACGTCGGCCTGGTTTCGGGCGCCTGCTTCGCCGAGATCGGTCATGACTGCACCTGCGTCGATATCGACGCCGGCAAGGTCGAGCGCATCAACCGCGGCGAGCCGCCGATACACGAGAACGGCCTGGAGGCGATTCTCAAGCGCCACATCGGCGCGCGGCTGCGCGCGACGACCGATCTGCGCGGCGCGGTGCGCGAGTCCGAAATCACCTTCATCGCCGTCGGCACGCCGTTCGACGGCCAGCGCATCGACCTCGCTTTCGTGCGCGAAGCCGCGCGCCAGATCGGCGCCGCCCTGCGCGACAAGAACGCGTATCACGTAGTCGTCGTCAAGAGCACGGTGGTCCCGGGCACCACCGACGAAGTCGTGCTGCCCGAGCTCGAGCGCGCCTCGGGCAAGCGGGCGGGCGCCGATTTCGGCGTCGGCATGAACCCGGAATTCCTGACCGAGGGCACAGCGGTCGACGATTTCATGCATCCCGATCGCATCGTTCTCGGCGGCGTCGACGAGCGCAGCATCGACGCGCAGCGGCGCGTGTATGCCGCTTTCGCGCAAACGCCCGTGCTGGCCACGAACAACAAAACGGCGGAGATGATCAAGTACACCTCGAACTCGGTGCTCGCCGCGATGATCTCGTTCTCGAACGAGATCGGCAACCTGTGTAGCGTGCTCGGCGGCATCGACGTGGCGGACGTGATGCGAGGCGTACATCTGGCGCGCTACTTCACGACGACGACCGAGGACGGACAGCACGCCAAAGCGCCGATCAGCTCCTTCCTTTGGGCCGGCTGCGGTTACGGCGGCAGCTGCCTGCCCAAGGACACCAAGGCGCTGTCGGCCCACGGCGCCGCGCGCGGCATGCCCATGCCGCTGCTCGATGCGGTGATCCAGACGAATCAGGCACAGCCCTCGCGGATGGTCGCGCTGCTCGAAAAGCATTTTCCGTCCCTGCGCGGACTACGCGTCTCGCTGCTCGGGCTCGCGTTCAAGGAAGACACCGACGACATGCGCGAGTCACCGGCGATTCCGATCGCCAGGATGCTGGTCGAGCGCGGAGCGCAGGTCACCGCCTACGATCCTATAGCCGGCGACGCCGCGCGCGCCGTCTTGCCCGCGGGCGTCCGCTACGTTGCAACGCTCGAGGAAGCGCTGGCGAAAGCGGACGCCGCATTGCTGGTCACCCGCTGGGCGGAATTCAGCCGCCTGCCGGAAATGCTCGCCAAGCGCGCCGATGCCCCGCTTCTGATCGACGGCCGCCGGATGATCGAGCCGAAGTCCGTGCCGAAATACGACGGCATCGGAGTCTGAGGCGCGTGTTCCGGCGTTAACGGGACAAGAAAGGAAGAAACGATGAAAGTGGTGCTGTTCTGCGGAGGTCTGGGAACCCGTCTGCGCGAGCATTCGGACACCATTCCGAAACCGCTGGTCAACGTCGGTTACCGCCCTCTCATCTGGCATCTCATGCGCTACTACGCCCATTTCGGCCACAAGGATTTCGTCCTGGCGCTGGGCTATCGCGGCGACATGATCCGCGAGTTCTTCCTGAACTACCGCGAGGAAATGGCGACCGATTTCGTGATGTCCAAAGGCGGCCATGAGATCAAGCTGCTGGGCCCGAATATCGATGACTGGCGCATCACCTTCGTCGATACCGGCCTGCACTCCAACCTCGGACAACGGCTGCTGCGCGTGCGCGAGCATGTCGCAAAGGACGAGATGTTCCTCGCCAACTACTCGGATGGCCTGAGCGATCTTCCAATGGACGGCTATATCAAGGAATTCCGCCAGCGCAACGCGATCGCGAGCTTCGTCGCCGTGCGCCCTTCGCAGAGCTTTCACGCGGTCCAGTGCGACGAGCAGGGCACCGTAACGTCCCTCGAGCCGGTTTCAGCGGCAGACTACTGGATCAATGGCGGATTCTTCTGCCTGCGGCAAGAGGTGTTCGACTACCTGAAGGAAGGGGAAGAGCTTGTCGCCGAGCCGTTTAAGCGCTTGATCGGCGAGCGCCGGCTTTGGGCCCACAAGCACTACGGCTTCTGGACTGCCATGGACACCTTCAAGGACAAGATTTCGCTCGACCGCATGGAGGCGCGCGGCAATTGCCCCTGGATGATCTGGAAACGATGACCTTCCCAGCGCCGTCGCCATCGCAGCGCCACCAATAACCTGCGCATGACCCCGAAGGTAAGTATCGGTGTACCGGTCTACAACGGGGAGCGCCATCTGCGCTCGGCTATCGAGTCCTTGCTGGGGCAGACGTTCGCGGATTTCGAGCTCATCATCTCGGACAACGCTTCGACGGACTCGACCCGCGACATCTGCGAAGAATATCTGCGTCGTGACACCCGCGTGCGTTACCATCGTCAACTCGAGAATGTCGGCGTGGCGCGCAACTGGAACTTCGTCGCCCGGGCCGGACGCGGCCAATACTTCAAGTGGGCATCGGCCAACGATACCTGCGAGCCCCCCATGCTCGCGCTTTGCGTGAAGGTGCTCGATGACAATTCGACCGCCGTCCTTTGTCACGGCAGGACACGACTGATCGACGACACCGGCGCAACCGTCGAACACTATCAGAAAGACCTGGCGATATTGGAGGATCATGCGCGCGAGCGATTCCGAACCCTCATTGTCAAGCTTGCGATGAACAACGCCCAAGCGGGACTGATTCGCATGGCGACGCTGCAGCAGACGAGGCTGGTTCGGGCCTATATCGGAGGCGATATCCCCCTGATGGCCGAGATTGCATTGCGGGGCAAGTTCTGGCTGTTGCCGGAATATCTCCTCAATCGGCGGGTGTCCGAGGGTTCATTTTCCCGGCTGCTCTCGCGTCGTGAGCTCGCCGTGTTTTGGAATCCAGGCTCTCGCTCCAAAAACGGACTGAACGTGCTGCGGCTGCACCTGGACTACATCGTGTCGGTGGCGCACGCCCCGGTATCCCTGCGTGACCGTCTCGCGTCATTGCTGCTCGCCCTGCGCTGCATGTACTGGGACTACGCGGAGATCCTGAGGGAACTGCGCGAGTGGATGCGATGGGACAAGGGCAAACCACCGGGAAGCAATTGATGCCACCTCGTCAGTATCTTGGTCTTCGGGCGGGCGATTGGGTCGTTGTCCGCCCCAAGCACGAGATCCTCGCCACGCTCGACGAGCGCGGCCGCCTGGAAGGACTCCCGTTTCAGCCCGAGATGTTGGCGTTTTGCGGGCGGAAGCTGCGCGTGTCCAAGGCCGCTCACAAGACCTGCGACACCATAAACAAGACGGGAGGGCGTCGCATGTCCAACGCCGTTCATCTCGAGGGCACGCGGTGCGACGGCGCAGCACACGGAAATTGTCAGGCTGATTGCGTGTTCTACTGGAAGGAAGCGTGGCTCGAGCGCGACGGCCAGTCGCACCCGGGAACCGCGGCGGTCTCATCGCCGGCAGCAGCATGCACGGAATCGGGTTTATTGCGAGGAACACGCGCCGACGGCCAGGAGAACGACGCCGACCCCACCTGGGTTTGCCAGAACACCTCGCTGTTCGAGGCGACGGAACCGCTCAAGTGGTGGGACGTTCGGCAGTATGTGCGCGACGTCACCTCGGGAAACCACAGCGCCTGGCACATGATCAGGCTGCTCAGTTTCGGCGCATTCCGCTCACTTCTGAGGCTCGGCGTGGGCTACCGCGCCCTGCTGCGCTTGTATGATGCGTTCCAGAAGGTGCGCGGCGGACAGCCTTATCCAATCGCCAGCGGCACGATCCCGCTCGGGCAGACTACTCCGCACGAAGAGCTGGATTTGAAGTCCGGTGAAATGGTGGAAATCAGGCCTCTCGAAGAGATCCGCGCGACGCTGAGCGTTTCGGGCTTCAACCGCGGAATGTGGTTCGACCAGGAGATGGTGCGCTATTGCGGGGAGAGGCACCGCGTGCAGATGCGCGTTCACCGGCTCATCCATGAAAAGACCGGAAAAATGCTGGACATGAAGTATCCATGCATTCAGCTGGAGGACGTCTACTGCCGCGCAAACTGTACCGCGATGCGGCTTGGCTGCCCGCGTGCCACCAACACCTACTGGCGGGAGATCTGGCTGAAGCGGGTGTGATCGCGCAGGGATCGCCTAGAGCTTGATGAAGATCTTCTTCCGATAGAGCACGGCGATGAACGCGAAGCAGACGAGCAGATAGACCAGGGCGTACAGGAGCGCCCCGGGCTTGCCCGGCGCCCATGGCAGGATCAGCTGCTCGTATGCGAAGTTTCTCAGGCGCACCGTGGCGCCATCGGGTCCCGCGATGCGGCTGTACACCAGAACTCTCTGGACGGCCGCGGCCAGCACGTAGAACGTCAAGGCGTTGACTCCCGCGACCTGCAGCGGCTTCGCCCAGGACCTGTAGCCGCAGTATTCGATGATCCAGTAGGCCGCGGCGAAGACCTGCAGGGAAATTCCGGCGGTCAGCGCGACGTACGACGGCGTCCACAGCGGCTTGCTGACCGGCAGGACCCCATCCCAGACGTTGCCGAGGACGAGCAAGGCAAACCCGGCCGCGAACATCCCCGCGATTTTCGTGGAGATGCTGCGCCCGCTCCTGAGCCAGGAGCCGGTCAGCAGTCCGATCATCGTGGTCGTGACCGATGAAAAGATGAGGAGCACACCGCTGGTTTCGATCTCGCCATAGAACGAATGGGAATGCGGGCCGAGCAGCATCTGGTCCACGTACCTCGAAGCGTTGCCTTCCGGCGTGAGATTGCCGGCCCCGAATCCCGGGACGTCCAAAAAGCCGAGCAAGGCCCAATGAACCAGCCAGATGGCCGGGATCATCGCAAGCTGGGCACGCCAGCTCGTGCGCAGGTAAATGAGTGCCACGACCAGATAGCACACTCCGATATGCGTCAGGACCCCGGTCAACTGCAGCTTGCGGATCTCGTAGTACGGGAAATTCAGGAGCGCCACGTCTATCGCGAACAGCAGGACGGTGCGCCGGATGATTTTCCAGTAGACCGAGGGAGCACCGCTCTCGCCGGCAGGACGCTTCACCGTGAGCGCAATGGATACGCCGACTACGAACAGGAAAAGGGGAAAGATCGTGTCCGCGAGGGTCCAGCCGTGCCACGGCGAGTGGACGAGCGGTGCGTAGATCGAATCCGTCGGAGGCGCGCCGTTCACCAGGATCATGCCGACGATGGCCAACCCGCGCAACGCGTCCAGCGCGTAATCACGGGACTCCAGCGTGCGCGACACGAAGCTGGAGAGGGAAGGAGCTCGCGATATCACGACGACTCTGCGCGCCCCCTATATTGCCGCCAGCGCCTGGCCACTTGCTCGAGCAGCACGGTCTCCGCGCCGGGAGGACGGCCGCACAGACGCCATGTGACCAATGTGACAACGATATAGGTTATCGCGCCCAGGGGCACGAATATCGCGAGCAATACGAGCGCCCGCGCCGCAGTCAGCGTGGCCGTGTCGATCGGCGGCTGCGCCAGCACCGTGACCGCGTACATGACGGCCGCCGCGAGCAGAGGGCGCCACACCTTTGCCCATAGCTGCCGCACGGTCACTCCGAGCGTGCGCACAACCAGCGCGGTGTTGAGCGGCAGCAGGCCGACCGCCGCCACGACGGTTGCGATCACGGCGCCCATCACGCCGTGCTCGCGCGTCAGCCAGAACGACAGCGGCAGCAGCAGGCAGACCTGGAGGGCGTAGATCTTCACGTACACGGCGGGGCGACCGATCGCGAGGACCGCCGAGTGAGCCGTGCCGAGAAAGATGTTGGTCAGTCCGAAAAATCCGAGCACACTGATCAACGGCCCGGCTTCGTGCCACTGAGGCCCCAGCAGGACCGCGACCGCCAGCGGAGCCACCGCAGCGAGCCCCGCGACCAGCGGCGTCACCAACAAGCACACCAAGCCGACCACCGACAGATATTCGCGGGCGAGCGCGGGGCGATCGTGCGCCAGCCGCGAATAGGCCGGCAACGCGGCGCGGTTCATCGGCGCGATCAGCTCGGTACCGACCAGACTCGACACCTCGGTGGCGATGCTCCACAAGCCGAGCGCGTGCGCGCCCGCGAGCCTGCCGACGATGAAGTCCGGCGCGCGGTCCTTCAGGAACGCGGCCAGGTTCTGCGCCACGAGCCAGACGGAAAAATGCAGCAGATCCCGCGCGCGCGCAAGCGACCAGCGAGGCCGGAACGGATGCAGCGCGTAGCTGATGACCACTCCCGCTGCGCGGCCGAACACCATGCCGACCGCCAGCGCCCAGTAGGTTCGCAGCCACAGGGCGAGCGATACCGTGATCACGAAGGACAGGAGTCGCTTGGTCAGCAGGAAGCGGAACTCGCGATCGAAGTTCAGCTCCTTGCGAAACGCCACGACGCCTATGTTTTCGAGCCCCTGTATCGCCGGGCCGAAGGCGAGAAATACGACCAGCGGGATCAGCCGCGGCTCGCCGTAAAACCGCGACAGCGGCCACGCAAAGGCCAGCAGCAGCAGCCCGACGGAAACTCCGATCAGCACGTTCATGGTCCACGCGCTGTCGAAATGCTCCCGCGACGCGCCGGGACGCTGGATCAGGGCGATCTCGAGGCCGAACGAGCCGAACAGCTCGACGAAGGCGATCATCGCCGTCGCCATGGCGACCAGGCCGAAGTCGCCCGGAGTCAGGACCCGTCCCAGGATCAGCACGCTGATCACGCCCACGCCACGATCGAGCAGGCGGAACGAGATCATCCACGCCGCCCCGCGCGCGAGCGTGCTGCCGGTACTCCCGGTCATGTCGATCTCGGGGACGACGCGCGGTACGCGTCCCACGCGTGCGTCCGCCGCGTGATGAGCGCGACGGGACTCAAGCTGTTGCGCGCAGAGCGGTCGCGAAGTGGGCTGTCTGCTCGGCGCGCAGCGTGTCGCACAGACGTCCTGCCGGCAACTCCACGTCGCGATAGGAGACCGGCTGATCCTTGGGAATATCGCGTTTCAGCCGGCAGTCGCCCGACAGGGCGATCGGGAGATAGTCGCCTCGCCGGCAATTGTCGTAGGAATCGACCAGGCCATAGCAGGCGAACCCGCCCATGCCGTCCAGCTTCTCGCCGGATTTGAGATCGCGTTTCGCCACCGCCATCGTGTCGCACACCGGCGCCCCCATCGGCGTCAAGGTCGGGTCCTTGAAGAGGACCGCGCGCGCCACCGAGTGCGGCAGCTGCAAGTGCGGCAGGTGATACGGCGTATAGAACATGTACAGCGGCCCTTCACCGAACTTGAAGTAGCTCATGTACTTCTTCTTGATCGGGTGGTCGTTGTAGCCGACGACGAATGCGCCGGTGTGCGGCTCGGCGCCGAGCGCGAAATCGACCAACCCGCCCTTGGCGAAATCGCTCACCTTGAACTTGGTGAGCAGGTCCTTCACGTGCGCGCACGGGTGCCCGTACATGCCGCGGACGCCGGGAACAAATCCCGTCGCGTTGCCCATGATCGCCGACTCCAGGGCCAGCTTCGAGCCGTCGGCAAACGCCGCGACCATCGCCGCTTTCTGCTTGTATTTTTCCGCGAACTCCTTCTGCGTATCCGGGTTCCTGTAACGGTTGAGAAAACCCTTGATCTGGCCCATCAGCACCGGCTTGTAACCCATGCTGTCGACGAAGCGGAACAGATTCATCGCAACCCCCGGCTCGTCCCCGTCGGTGTACGTGTACACGACCCCCGCCCGGTCCGCGTGCACCTTGAGGATCGGCCCGACGGTAGCGTCCACTTCGGCGTTCATCAGGATGACGTGCTTGCCGTTGCGAATGGCGCTGAGCGCGACCTGCGCGCCGAATTCGACGTCCCCGGTCGCTTCGATCACCGCTTCGATCTGTTGCGCCTGGCACACGAGGCCCGCGTCGTCGGTGACCACGTAGCGATTCTCCGCGATGGCGCGCTCCAGAGCGGCAACCGTATCGACCGCGCCCGCGGGTTCGATCCCCGCCTCACGGTATGCCCGCTGAGCCCCGGCGAGAGTCCTGTTGGACACTGCGACCAGCCGGATCCCCGGCACCGCCGTCAGGATCTGCAGCGCGACGCCGCGCGCCGCGTAGCCGGCACCGACCAGCGCGACGCGCACCGGGTTGCCCTCGGCCATGCGCTTGGCGAGCGCCGTATCAACGATGATCATGGTGCCCTCCCTCCTCGACCCTGGCCGGCCACGCAGTGGCAAGCCGGCTCATTGTAGCGTAGGCCGTGGCGTGCGGCGCCCGTCTGATCAGTCGATGACCCTGACGTGGGGGATCGGTACGATGAACTTGCCGCCCCAGGCGCGGATGTCCGCCATCTGCCGGACGATTTCGTCCTGCAGATTCCAGGGCAGCAGAAAGAGGTAATCCGGCTTGGTTTCGCGGATCTTGTCGGGCGCGCAGATGGGAATGCGCGTGCCTGGCAGGTAGTTTCCTTGCTTGTGCGGGCTCCTATCGACCGTGTAGTCCAGGAAGTCCGTGCGGATGCCGCAATAGTTGAGCAGGGTATTGCCCTTGCCGGGCGCGCCGTAGCCGGCGATGTGTTTTCCGGCGCGCTTGAGCCCGATCAGGAACTCCATGATCTCTCGCTTGGACTCCTTCACGCGCTCGCCGAAGGATTCGTAGTACTTGAGGTCGAAATGACCGGCGGCCGCCTCGCGGGCCCGCATCGCGACGACGCGCTCGTGCACGGGCTTCGTCCGATCGTCGAGATGCCGCGCGTATATGCGAATCGACCCCCCGTGCGTCGCGATGTCGTCGACGTCGAATAGCGTCAGCCCCTGATGGGCGAAGATCTTCTCCACCGTCGTGAACGACAAGTAGGAAAAATGCTCGTGATAAATCGTGTCCCAGTAGTTCTGCTCGATCAGGTGCAGGAGCTGCGGAAATTCCATGGTGACCACGCCGCCGGGCGCCAGCAGGATCTTCATGCCCCCGACGAAGTCGTTTATGTCCGGTACGTGAGCCAGGACGTTGTTCCCCAGGATGACGTTGGCCGGTCCATCGCTCGTCAGGAGCTCCCGCGCCGTGTCCCTTCCGAAGAACTTGGTGACAGTCGGCACACCGTTCTTGACCGCGACAGCCGCCGTGTTTGCGGTCGGCTCGATCCCCAGCACCGGGATCCCGGCGCGCACGAAGTATTGCAGCAGGTACCCGTCGTTGCTCGCGACCTCGACGACCTTGCTGCGCTTACCGAGGCCGAAGCGCGGAACCATCATCGCGACGTAGTTTTCGGCGTGCTTGAGCATCGTGTCCGAGAAGCTCGAGAAATAGCCGTACTCGCTATCGAAGATCTCCTCGCGCGCGACGTAGGCCGGCAATTGAACCAGGAAGCAAGCGTGGCAAACGTAGACGTGCAACGGATAAACCGGTTCGGCATGATCGAAGCGATCCGGCGTCACATGCCGCTGGCAAAGCGGGCTGGTCCCGAGGTCGGCGAAGGTGTTGCGCAGGGTTTCGCCGCAAAAGCGGCATTGGTACCGGCGCACAGGCGATGCGTTGCTGACGGCAGTCGTCAATTTTCCTCCGGGTGCATCGTCTAAGTGCGCCTGTTCTTCCCGGCGCTGTCGAGCCCGCGCTTGATTGCGCCCAGACTGCGGACGGGGGTGTCGGCCGGAACCGTGCATCCCGGAGTCACCATGATGCCGCGACGCCCGACCGCGGCGAGCGCCTCCGCGACCTGCATCTCCACTTCCGAGGGGGACCGGTAGTCTATCGTCGTTTCGTTGATTCCCCCGAGAAGGGCCTTGTCCGTCCGAGCGCGCGCAGCCTTCAGCGACGGGGCGGAGGTGAAGTGCGACCAATTCAGCGCCTGGACGGGAAAATCGAGCAGGGAATCGAAATGGATCCGCTTCCCGTGAATGTGCAGAACGTTGAAAGGCGATCGGGACACCGCTTCGAGCACCTTCAGATCGAAAGGCCTGCCCCAGACGTCGTACTCTTGAGGCGTCATCACGTCGTCGGTCGCCGCGCCCAGCGAGAGGAATACCCCGGCGGCCCCTCTTCCTGCCGCCTCCACGGCGTAGGCCGCCAGCGAGGTCGCGATCGCGTCCATTGCACCCAGCAGCGCCTCCGGATGCCGTCGCCGGGCCTCGTCGAGATTACCGGTGCGCGTAAGTCGCCGTGCCGTCGTCCAGGAGCTGAAAATCGTTTCGATGAACAGGACCTCCTTGCCGATCTCGCGATCGACGATCGAAAGGGCCTCGAGCTGCTGCCTCCAGCACTCGTCGCTCCCCGAGAGCGGTTGGACGCGCCTCCAGTCTTCCTCGGTATCGAGTGCGTCGAGTCCTCGCGGCAAGGGGTACGGATAGTCGTTCATTACCTTGATGAAGTCCACGTCAAACGCGCGGTAAAAATCGATCTGAGCCTGGGCGTATGTCCGCCCGGGCATGTGCTGAAGTCCGAAGTGATACCAGAAACTGAAGGGCGGACGGTCGACTTCCTCGCCTTTGAGCGCGCGAGTGACGCGTTCGATCTTGTTCAAGGCTGCCTTACCGGCAAAGGGGCTTTTCGGTACGCAGCGATGATAGGGAAATCGAGAGGGGAAATCAATTTGGCGCCGGTCATGGAGCCTCGAGCGATTCCCATACGGGAACGCGATGCGCCTGCCGACTCACCAGCTCCATGAGGGGGCGCAGGTACCATGCCCAGCGCGCGGCGAGCCCCGGAATCGATCTCGAGGCGGCGAGCGCCAGCCGGCCCCTCGGCGCGAGCAGGTCGCGAAGCTGGGGAACCGCGTCGGCCGCCTCGATTTCCCGCAAGAGTTGCTCTGCGCAGCGCACGGTCCTGCGGTGCTCGCGCTCCGGAGTTCCAGCGGGCACATCAGCGGGGATATCGCGGCTTCCGCCGTAGCGGAAGAAGTCGGGCCAGAACTCGCGAAGGCAGGAGCGCTGGAGGTTGGTCGCGTGTTTGTCCTCGGAACGCAACGACAAGGTCGTCGCCAGGTAGTCGGCATCGAGATAGGGGTAGAGCGGCACCACCCCCGGCGGCGCCAGTTGCTGAGACCACAGCACCGTGTCGCGCCGCTGTCGCAACAGGATGAACGCCAGCTCGCCGAGGTTGGCGCGAGGCTGCAGGCTTCGAAGGTATGCGCGAAGGTCCTCTCTCAGCTCCTCCACGCTGGGCCAAGCGGCGGGAGCCAGCACGCTGTCGAGATGGGAGCGGATGGCGTGTTCGCTGATACTTTCAATCTCCTTCTCGGCAGCGCGGCTGCCGACCGACAACCCGACGAGCTTGGACCAGCCAACCGGATCTCCCAGTATGTCGCCCGCCACGCCGTCCAAGAGCGCATCGCAGTTTCCGGAAAGCGCGTGGTGCACGCGGATCGACCAGGAGTGCTGGCCGGACTCCGCGTCGACCAGCGCGCGCCGACAAATGTCGTCGCTCAGGTATTGCGCGTCACTCGCGTCCACGATCATGTGCGGGAACCCGAAGTCGCGCGCCATCTGGCTTGCGAATCGCGCATCGAGGTCGCGGTCGCCCTGCTGCAGGACGCGGCAGGTGACCGCCTTGAAGTCCGTCTTCCGGTGGACCAGGCCCGCGAGGATGCGGCGGCTGTCGAAACCACTGCTCAGCGGCAGCATGATGCCGCCGACGCGCAGTCCGAGGCAGCGGTCCAAAGCCTGCTGAAATGCTCCTTCCACTTCGGCCAGCCCCCGGGAGTCGATCGGCTTGACGCCCTCGGGCAAGGAACGCCAGGCGGGAGCCGACAACACCGGTCTGCCGCTGCCGGCGAACCTCGCGGTGCATCCCGCGGGCACTCTTTGCACCTCAGCGGTGAGACTGCGATCCCCCGCTATCCAGGAGGTTTGCAGCAGGTAGCGCCAGGCGAACCTGTCGGGCCGGTCGTCGGGGCGTCCCAAGTAGCGAGGATTGGTGGCAAAGAGGACAAGGTCACCGAGCCGGCGCCAGTAGAGCGCGCCCATTCCAAGAAGATCGGTGGCCAGAACCAGCTCGGAGCCGCCCTCACCGATCAACGCGGTGGAAAAAACGCCATTGCGGCCGGCCCCGATATCGAGCCAGCACCTTCGGATCGCCGTCGCCGGCGAGTAAGAATGAACATCCGGCATCACGTAGCCCCGGAACGCCATGCCGCCCCGATCGTCCCGGTGCACGAGTCCCGCCCCCCGGCGGGGCTCGGTCGCGCTTGCCAGCATCCAGTTGCGCCCGCTCACCCTCGCCGTCGGCGGATGTCCGGCATCGATGAATTCGATTTGAAGCGATCGCGTCGGGTGCCACGCGCCGACGAAGAAGTTATCGCGTTCCCCGCCCGGGCCCAAGGCCGGCCAGCGAATGCGCAACCGTACGGGCGCCTCCGACAAACCTGGGGCTGTCATAGACCGCGATGAAAAAACCGTCCCTAGACCTTCAGGTGGTTTCGAGAGGCTCCGAGGTTGCGGGGGTGACGAAGACGACGTGATCGACTTCCCGGGGAAGAAGATCGGGGAAACGGAAAGCAGTGCACGAATAGCGATCTATGTTGGTGCTTGTCATGAGCATCGGATGTACGGCCGCGCCCGCATTGCGGGTCATGACAACCTGGCCGCTCTGGATTCGCGAATCGCCCCCGGGAAATGGACGGAAACACATCGTGGTGGGGGAAGCGCGCTGCGTCATGTGAATTCCGTCGATTATACGATTGAACTGATGCTCCGAGGCGTAGACGACGGCGTGGTAACGGAGTTCGCGCTCGAGCGCCTCCTTCTCGGTGCACGGTCGCCCCAGGAATCGCTCGACGTTCCGGTGCCGCTTGGGCGTCATCGGAGCAATCTGCGCAGGGCTCGCCGCGCGGGCGGCGCTATCGAGCTCCGCGCCGGAAAAATTCTCGGATTCCACCAACACGGACACCCTCTCCTCGAGGAGCAGCCCCTCGATGAGACGACGCAGCCGCGTGCAGTAATCAAGAGTCTTTGCCAGCGGAATGTCGTTGACCAGCAGAGCGCACAGATTGTCGATGACGAGGCTGAAGCGTACGCCCGGAGCATAGACCTGAGCCACCGCTTGCCGCAGGCGCGCGATCTGGGTCAGGACGAACAGCTCTCCCAGACCCACATCAAACGTGTAACTCTGCTTGCCCGGCCGAACCGTCGCGTGGTATCCGCCGCCGATGTCGAAATAGAACGGGATCGGCTCCTCGCGTTCCACCGAGCGAACGATGGTGCTGCGTATGGCGTCCTCGTACACGCGGGCGCGCGAGCGGCCGAGGTAGGAAAACTGCCGGGCAAAGAGCAGATCGATCACCCCCTCGGCGACCGCCGCGGGCCCGGAGGATGCAAGCTTCGACACCGGGGGTGTGCGAAGATCGCGCATGACGTCCCGCAAGTAGGACCGCAGATCTCGTTCGAGGAGACTGACCTCCTCCCGGCGTGCTTCGGGTGGGGCCATTGCCTCGATCCTCAGAGCGATTGCATCCGTCATCAGAAATCCTATCGATTTTTCAATCAGTGCCACAGTCCCCAGCCCACCCGTCCAAAAAGACGGAGAATCTCACCCCACGGATGCCAAGAGCAAGGCCAATGTTTTGTAAGGATATTGTAAGGGTTTTCCCTTATACACCCAGACCGAAGCAAAGAAAGTGCCAAAACGTTGAGCTTCTGCAGCTTTCTGCAGCTTACACCCTTGCTCACCCCCAGCGGCCTCCAGGCCGGCGGTATTTGACCTGCCACACATTTGACGACCTAATGCCCGGATGACCGTCGAGAAGCAAGCTCTCACCGCCCTGAAATGGACGAGTCTCGCCAAATTCGCCAGCCAGATCGTCAGCTGGGGCGTGACTTTGATCGTGCTGCGCCTTCTCGTGCCGGCCGATTACGGTCTGATGGCAATCGTCTCCATGATCATCACGGTCCTCGCGAGCGTGGCCGAGCTCGGCCTCGGCGCTTCGCTGATCCAGGCGCGCAAGCTGAGCGGGGAGGATCTCGGCGCGGTGACCGGCGCCGTCATCGTCTTGAATCTGGGCGTGGGCGTCCTGGTGGCGCTGGTGGCTCCGCTCGCCGCATGGTTCTACAGCGAGCCGCGCCTCACCCTGCTGATCCAGTTCGCGTCGCTTCAATTCCTGCTCAGTGCCCTGAGCACCGTCCCCCAGGCGCTCGCCTACCGCGACATGAATTTCCGGTGGCTCGCGCATGTCGAGGTCGCGACGATTGTGTCGAGCGGAATCGCCACCCTGCTGCTGGCCTGGAACGGGTACGGGGTGTGGGCGCTGCTCCTGGGCAGTCTGCTGCAGAATTTCATTCGCACTGTCCTGCTGCTGCGGCGAGGGATGCCCACCCCGATGTTCCGGCGCGAAGGACTGCGGCAGCACCTCACTTTCGGCGGGACCATCACCATAACCCGCCTGATCACCCAAGTCGTCTATCAGTCCGACATCCTGATCGCCGGATATCTTCTCTCGCACCAGGCGATCGGGCTGTATTCCGTCTCACTCCATTTGGCGACCTTACCGATGCAGAAGATCATGAGTGTGATCACTCAGGTCGCCTTCCCCGCCGTGGCCAAGCTCCAGCACGACCCCGCGCGCCTGCGCTCGCGCATGCTCGACGCAACGCGCCTCCTCATGGTATTCAGCCTGCCGATGCTGTGGGGCCTGTCGGCGGTGGCGCCGGAATTCGTCGCTATAGTCATGGGCTCCTCGTGGGCCGAAGCCGTGTTCCCCCTGCAAGTCGTTTGCCTGGTCATACCGCTGCGCATGTTGAACATCTTCTACAACACTGTCACGGTCGGCGTCGGAAACATGCAGGCGAGCGTGGCGAACATGGTGGCGAGCGCGATCGTGTTGCCGGCGACCTTCTATGTCGGCGCGCATTGGGGCGTCAACGGCTTGGCGTGCGCTTGGGCCGTCGCGATTCCCTTCGTGTTCTTCTACTGCTTGCCGAGAACCCTCCGGGTCGTCGACACTCGCATCTCCGACCTGGTGGCGTGCCTGAAGGTCCCGGTGGTCGCCGGAGCGATCATGTACGCGGCGGTTGTCCTGGGCCGCTCGCTCTCCGACGGCGGCGGACCGGCGATACGGCTGGCGTTGCTGATTGTCCTGGGCGCCGGCGCGTACACCGGGGCGCTGCTCTTCCTCGACCGGCGGATTGTCCCCGACATCCGGCACATCTTGCGCGCGATGCGCGCCTAGGGTGCCGGTGACCTGATGCGGATCCCTCGTCGACGAAGTGCTCCTGGGATTGACGGTGTACCTGCCTGAACTTGTGCCGCTGCCTTGGCGGATTCTCATGGCTTGGGAGCGCTGGTGCTTGCGCCGTCCACGCTGGACCGCAGCGCGTGACGCGGTTGCCATTCGCGACGGCGCGGTGGAAGCCCGGTTGATTGCACTGGGTGACGTCGCCTTGGTGCGTCCGCGGGCAAACGACGCCATCGGTCGACTCGACGCGCTGAAAGCCTTGCTCGACGCGGCGGACATCCGCATTGCCAATCTGGAGGCGGTCATCACGAGCCACGATCAGGCGTCGACGAAAATCGGCCACGGCCTGCGCGCTGACCCGGAAGTTCTGGATGCGCTGACGGCCGCCGGCTTCAATGTAGTCAACGCAGCCAACAATCACGCCCTGGACTATGGCGCCGAGGGCCTTACGAACAGTCTGGAATTGCTGGCCGCGCGCGGGATCGGAGTTTGCGGGATCGACGCAGAGGCCGACCGGCAGCAATGCGTCACGCGCGTCGTAAATTCCATCAAGGTGGGATTCCTGGGGTTTTGTGACGATCTCAATGTTGCGCCCGTGGCCGGCGCACCGCGACCGTACCTGTGGTCGCGAGAGGCCGTGTCTTCAGCGATCGCCGCAGCGAGACGCCAGGCCGACGTCGTGATCGTGCAGGTCCACTGGGGGTATGAGTTCGCTCTGCACCCGTTGCGACGCAATCGCGACGAAGCACGCCGCGCCGTCGAAGCAGGTGCTCACGCGGTGATTTGTCATCACGCGCACGTCCCGCTGGGCTTCGAGGTCTGGAAAGGCTGCCCGATCGTGCATGGATTGGGCAACGGATTCCTCCCGATCAGCCCCTACCTGCGCAGCGGACACCCCTGGGTGGACCGTTCCTACGCACTCGAGCTGGGCCTGGTTCGGGATGGGGTCGCTACCGTGCGCCTGCATCCCTTGGCGCTGCAGCGTGACGGGTCGCCGGCACCCCTGGCGGGCGGCGACAGGGGCGCGCTCCTCCGCCGCGTCAGGCGGATGTCAGCCCGTCTGAGCGACGATGCATTTCTGGATCGCTGCGAGCGCGCAAGGCTGACGTACGAGACTGTCCGCCTGGCGGCCGCGATACGCGAGGCCGCTGCGGAGAGCGCCGAAGCGTTGGAGGCACGGGTCGCGCTGCTCGAGCTGCCGCGCCAGCAAGCATTGCTTGAATTCCTCACTGAACATCCGCAAACCGCCCGACTCGCCCTTGCTCTGCGCGCCCTCGTCGCGGCACGGCAAGCGGGCAATCTTCGAGCCGTCATTGCAAGACACGCTTCGGAATTGTCGGGCGCGCTCGAGGGGGTTCGCGATCTCTATCGGTGGCGCGATGCGCTGCGTGCACGCGTTCCGTAGCCCGCTCAATTGAAACAGCGAGTCCTAATTTTCCTCCATGCCGCCGCAATATTGGGGTCGTATGCACCCCTAGGCTGGAGTGCAGACGGCGCCGCCGACGCGCGCGAGACCGCACGCGAGCAGCAGCAAGCCACGGTGTTGCGCGTCGGCGCGCAGCGGCCGCTCGAGCGCCCAAGCGCCGCCGCGCAAATCGCCCGTGACGGCGACACCATCGAAATCGACGCAGGCACCTACGCCGGCGATGCCGCGATCTGGCGGGCCAATCGGCTCACCATCCGCGGAGTCGGCGGCCGCGCCCACGTTCGCGCCGATGGCGCCGAGGCCGAAGGCAAAGGCACCTGGGTGATCAAGGGAAACGACACCACGATCGAGAGCGTGGAATTTTCCGGCGCGAAGGTTCCGAACAAAAACGGCGCGGGCATCCGGCAAGAGGGCGCGGGACTGACGCTGCGCAACTGCTACTTCCACGACAACGAGAACGGCATCCTCACCGGCGCCAACCCGGCGAGCGACATCGTCATCGAGAATTCGGAGTTCGCGCGAAACGGGTTCGGAGACGGCTACAGCCACAACCTCTACATCGGCGGAGTTCGATCCTTCACGCTGCGCTTCAGCTACGTGCATCATGCGCGCATCGGGCACAACGTGAAAAGCCGCGCGTTGAGGAATCACATCGTCTACAACCGCATCACCGACGAGATCGACGGTACTGGGAGCTACGCCGTCGAATTTCCTTCCGGCGGCCTGGCATTCGTAGTCGGTAACCTGATCCAGCAGGGGCCCGCCACGGACAACCCGGTGGTCGTTTCCTTCGGGGCCGAAGGACTGCGGAACCCGGTCAACGAGCTCTACTTCGTCAACAACACGGTGGTGAACGACCTGCCTACCGGGGGCACATTCCTCTTCATCAAAGCCGGCACCTCGGCGTCGATCGTGAACAACATTTTTTCCGGGCCGGGGGAGATATTGAGCGGGCCGGGAGAATTGCGCTACAACGTGGTCGCGAGGAAAACCGACTTTGTCGACGCGGCGAACTTCGACTACAGGCTCAGGCCGGGCGCGGCGGCTATCGGGTTCGGCGTCGATCCGGGCAGCGCGCGTGGACTCGACCTTCGCCCCTCCGCGCAATACGACCACACGGCGCAAGCAGCGCCCCGGAGCGGGATCGGAGGCCTGGACGCCGGAGCCCTGGAGTACAAGCACGAGCCCTAGCCGCCCTTGACCCAGGCTTCGGTCCAGCGCTCCACCTGATCGCGCCATTCGCGCCGCGCGAAGGTGTGGTTCGCCTCGGCGAGACGGCGACGAGTGACACGCTTGTCCTCGAGCAGCGCTTGCCAGCTCCTCGAACTCGCGACGACGCCCTCGAACTCCTGCGCCGTAAGGTCGTTGCCGCTGAGAATCAGCAGGACCTTGCCACGAAACTTGCGCAACCCGTCCTCCATCCTGTCGGGGAGCGGAGCCTCGCCCCCCGCCGAGGCGCCTGCGCCCGAGGGACGACGGTGGAGCGCATTGATCACCAGTCGGCCGAACGCGCCTGCGGCCTCGCGAAACTTGAATTCACCGGTGGCTATCTTGCCCCACAGACTCCCCTGGAAAAGGCGTCTCAGGTAGTAGTGGCGCAGGTGCGCGCGCGCGAGCCCCTCCTGCGTACGCACCCAGGGATTGAGCAGCACGAGCCCGCTCACTCGGGCGTCCTGATGGCCGTAGAACAAGGCAGCCGATGCGGCGTCGCACAGGCCCCAGATCACGACCTCCCTCAGGCCGGCGGCACTCTTGAAAAAAAGATCGATGGCACATCGAATGTCCGCGCCCGCGTCTTCGAAAGTCCGCTTCCCCCCTTCGCTGTCCCCAATCCCGCGATAGTCGAACCGCAACGAGGGCACGCCGCGCTCGGCGAGATGTCGCGAAAGCAAAGCGAACTGACGATGGCTGCCCGCACGGTATTGCGGGCCGCCGACGACGATCAACACGCCCCGCTCTGCCGGCAGGGCCGTACCGCTCAATATTCCGACGAGCGATTCCCGCCGGCAATCGAATGTGAGCGCGACTTCATCGTGTACGCGGTCGGCCACGGCTGGTTTGACACCCCCGGTATCCTGATGCATATTGCTGCGGCGCAGGTCCACCGAAGATTGCGGCGGATAACTGTTGCGATCCTTGAGAAGCGTCAATGTTACTCGATGATGTAAAGAAGGTCGTGGGGAGCGCCTTGCAGATCGGCAGCCGCATGCAGCAGATGAAGGCGGATGCACCGCTCCTTGGAGCCGTGCCCGAGCTGGACTCGATCGCCGTCGTCAACCTGATCACCGCACTGGAGGAACATTTCGGCATTGCGGTCGCCGACGACGAAATCGGCGCGTCCACCTTCGAGACGCTCGACAGCCTGACGAAATTTATCGAGGGAAAGCTTTCTCGATAATCGCCGGACCCCGGTCGGACGTGTTCAGCGCCTTCTTTCTTCCGGCCGAATCCGGCCACAGATTCTGCATCCACCATCCGGGCGCGCCAGAGGGCGCGCGCGGCGGCATCGTGTATGCACATCCGTTCTGCGAGGAAATGAACAAATCGCGCAGGATGGCGGCCCTGCAGTCCCGCAGGCTTGCCGCCCTGGGATACTCGGTGTTGCAGATCGACCTGTTTGGTTGCGGAGACAGCAGCGGCGACTTTGCCGACGCGAGATGGGAAATCTGGAAGCGTGACCTGCAGCTTGCCCTCGACTGGCTCAAACGCCGAGTCCGCGGCCCGCTGGCACTTTGGGGATTGAGGCTCGGCGCGACGCTGGCCGCCGACGTGGCTCGCGACCCCGGCCTGGGCCTCGAGCAGCTCGTGCTGTGGCAGCCGGTCGCCAGCGGCGAGCAGTTTCTCACGCAGTTCTTGCGGCTGCGGCTGGCGGCCGAGATGCTCGCCGAGGGAACCGCGCGGTCCGGCGTGAGCGATCTGCGCGACTCGCTCCGGAATGGAGCGTCACTCGAGATCGCAGGGTACGATCTCCATCCGAAATTGGCGTCCGAACTCGACTCCCTCCGTCTTGCCGAGCTGGTCCCCGCGGTCAAGCGCGTGCATTGTCTGGAAGTCTCGGCGACGGAGACGGCGCAACTCTCTCCCGCGTCGGAGCGCGCGCTCCAGGGGTGGCGATCGAAAGGACTGGAGGTGCGCGCGGCGTCCGTCACGGGCGAAGCCTTCTGGTCCACGATAGAAATCGCCGAGTGCGAGGCGCTCTTCGCGGCGACCGAGAAAAGCCTGGACGGCGCGTCCTGAAGGACTCATGAAACGGCTGCTGATGATCGCCTACCATTTCCCCCCTCTGGCGGGAAGCAGCGGTATTCAGCGCACGATCAGCTTCGCGCGCCACCTGCCCAGCCTCGGCTGGGAACCGCTCATCCTGACTGCGCACCCGCGAGCCTACGAGCGCGTGAGCCAAGATCAGCTGGGCGACCTCCCCCCGCACACGATTGTCGAACGCGCGTTCGCGCTGGACTCGTCGCGCCATCTCGCCGTCCTGGGCAGGTATCCGGGATTCGCCGCACGCCCGGACCGCTGGGTCAGTTGGTGGCTGGGAGCCGTTCCTAGAGGTCTTGCGATGATCAAGACCTGCCGGCCCCATGCCATCTGGAGCACGTACCCCATCGCGACGGCGCACATGATCGGGCACACGCTCGAGCGTCTTTCCGGCCTTCCCTGGGTTGCCGATTTTCGCGATCCCATGGCCCAGGACGGCTATCCGGCCGACCCACGCATCTGGCGCGCCTACAAGAGGATCGAGGAAACCGCGGTGCGCCGCGCTTCCTTTTGCGTTTTCGCCGCGCCGGGCGCGGCGCGCATGTACCGCGAGCGGTACGGGGACGCGCCAGGCGCGCACCTCGAGGTGATCGAGAACGGCTATGACGAGGAAACGTTCGCGCCCTACGACCATGCCCTGTCGGAGAAAGGGCCCCTGATTCCCGGGACGTTCACCCTGCTGCACAGCGGCATCGTCTACCCGAGCGAGCGCGATCCTACGCATCTGTTCCGCGCGCTCCGGCAGATGCTCGACAATGGCAGCCTCAAGCCCGGTGAGCTGCGCTTGCGCCTGCGCGCTCCCGCGCATGAAGGCTTTCTCAAGAAACTGATCGAGGAAACCCGGGTCGGCGGCATTGTGGAGATCGCTCCTCCCCTGCCCTATCGCGACGCGCTCGAGGAAATGCTGCGTGCCGACGGGCTCCTCGTTCTGCAGGCTTCCAATTGCAACGATCAAATCCCGGCCAAGGTCTACGAATATCTTCGTTGCCGGCGGCCGATCCTCGCTCTGGCCGACCCGGTGGGCGACACCGCCAGGCTGCTGGAGAGGGCGGGCAGCCGCAGCATCGCGCGGCTCGATTCGATGGGGGATATCGCGAGCGAGGTGCGGCGCTTCCTCGACGGAGCCGGACGCGGCGGCGCCGCTCCACCCAGCGAAATCTTCGTTGCCGGAGCCTCGCGGCTCCATCGCACCCAAGAGCTCGCGGAGCTGCTCGCTCGCTTGCCCCGGTGATGGCTGGAGGGGCGATGTTACAATCTTCGCCTTACCCCGTGCTGCCCGAGCCGATTCCCCGGTGCGGGACTTGTCGCGCATCGCTGCGGACGGGAGGAGCGATATTGCAAACGTACGCCAGTACCGTGTACACCGACCTCGCGGCGCTGCCCGCGCGCTACGAGCCCCTGTTCACCAATGCGGGCAGCACCAGCTTCTTCCTTACCCTGCCCTGGTACCGCAACTTCGTCCAGTCGAACGTGCTCGGCCCCAAGGAACGCCTGCGCATCTACGCCGCGGACGGCGGGGGGATGGGCCGGGCCCTGCTCCCCATGCGAGCCGGCGCGGACGCGCTCGGCGCCAAGACGCTGGGCGGACTGTCCAACTACTACACCTCGCTCTTCGGCCCTTCGTTCGATCCGGACGAGCCGGACCTGCCGCGCGTACTCGATGCCCTCGCCTCGGCGATGGCGTGCGACGAGGTTCGATGGGACACGATCGACCTGCGCCCTCTCGCGGTGGACACTCCGGTTTTTCCAGCCCTGATGAACGCGCTCGGAAAGGCCGGCTTTGCGGTTCAAAGCTACTTCTGCTTCGGCAATTGGTACTTGCGGGTAGGCGCGCGCAGTTATTCGGAGTATTTCGAAGCCCTGCCCTCGCAGCTCAAGAACACCGTCACGCGCAAGAGAAAACAACTCGAGAAGCTCAAGTCCAGGATCGTCGTCTGCCATGGCGAAACCGGCCTCGAGGAAGCCTTGCGCGCCTACGAGCAGATCTACGCGGTGAGCTGGAAAATCCCGGAACCGTATCCCCATTTCATTTCCGGGCTGTGCCGCACCTGCGCCACCCTGGGCTCGTTGAGGCTCGGAGTCGTCTACGTCGACGACCAGCCGATCGCCGCGCAGATCTGGATCGTCCACGCGGGCATCGCCGCCATCTACAAGCTCGCGTACGACGAACGCTTCGCAAAGCTCTCGGCCGGGTCGATCCTGACCGCGCACCTGATGCAGCATGCGATCGATATCGACAAGGTGCACGAGGTCGACTACCTGACCGGCGACGACGCCTACAAGCGAGACTGGATGTCGGACCGTCGCGAGCGCTGGGGGATAGTCGCGTTCAATCTACGAACTCCTCGCGGCCTGCTTGCGGCAGGACGGCACTTCGGAGCGCGCGCCGCAAAACGAGCGCTCGGTGCCGTGCGCGGGCTGTTCGCGGCCAAGACCTGAGGGCGAGGCGGCAGGTTTGAGATACGCGCCGGATTCCCGCTATCATCGCCTGTCCCGCCCGGGAAGCGTATGACCGAGTTGATTCATGATCTGCTGCTGAGCAGCGCTCAGAGAAGCCCGCGAGGCGAAGCCCTGGTCTACCAGGGCACGCGCCTCGACTACGACGGGCTCGCGGCCCGAGTCCGGGATTGCGCCGCCGCGCTCTCGAACCTGGATCTGGGCCGTTCGGAGCGCGTGGCGGTGTACCTGGAGAAACGCATCGAGACCGTGGTCGCCGTGTTCGGCGCAGCGGCGGCCGGCGGCGTGTTCGTTCCGATCAACCCTCTGCTCAAGCCCGACCAGGTCGCGTACATCCTCAAGGACTGCAACGTCCGCATCCTCGTCACCTCCGCCGAACGCCTCAAGCTTCTTGCGCCGATCCTGCACGAATGTCCGGACCTGCACGCGGTAATCGTCACAGGGGGAGCGCCCGAGCCCGCCGCGACCCTGAATATTCTCACCTGGGACGACGCGCTGGCCGGCCGGGCCAAGGCCAGGCCGCACCGGGTGATCGACACCGACATGGCGGCGATTCTCTACACCTCGGGCAGCACCGGAAAGCCCAAAGGGGTCGTTCTTTCCCACCGCAACATGGTCGCGGGCGCGCGGAGCGTCGCCCAGTATCTCGAAAACAGCGAAGACGACCGGATACTGTCCGCCTTGCCGCTCAGCTTCGACGCCGGATTCAGCCAGCTCACCACCGCGTTTCACGTCGGCGCGAGCGTCACCCTGATCAACTACCTCGTGCCGCGTGACATCATCACCGCGGTCGCCAAGGAGCGCATCACCGGGCTCACCGCGGTGCCCCCGCTGTGGATACAGCTTGCACAGCTCGAATGGCCGCAAGCCGCGCGCGATACCCTGCGTTACATCGCGAATACGGGCGGCCGGATGCCCAAGGCGACGCTCGATCTGCTCCGGGCCGCGTTGCCGAAAACCCTGGTGTTCCTGATGTACGGGCTGACCGAATCCTTCCGCTCCACCTACCTGCCTCCCTCGGAGCTCGATCGCCGGCCCGATTCTATCGGCAAGGCGATTCCGAACGCCGAAGTCCTGGTGGTGCGCGAGGACGGCACTCCCTGCAAGCCGGGCGAGGCGGGCGAGCTGGTGCATCGCGGCGCTCTGGTTTCGCTCGGGTACTGGAACGATCCGGAGAAGACGGCGGAGCGGTTCAAGCCGGCGCCGGGCCAGCCCAAGGGCCTGGTCATGCCCGAGATCGCGGTCTGGTCGGGTGACACCGTGCGCAGGGACGAGGAAGGCTTCCTGTATTTCATCAGCCGCCGCGACGAGATGATCAAGACTTCGGGCTATCGCGTCAGCCCCACCGAGGTCGAGGAAGTGATCTATGCGACCGGGCTGGTCGGCGAGGCCGCGGCGCTCGGCATTCCGCATCCGGTGCTCGGCCAGGCGATCGTCGTCGTGGCGACCGCGCGCGACGGTGCGCGCCTGGACGCCGAGCAGCTCCTTGCTCGATGCCGGCAGCAGCTGCCCGCCTTCATGGTGCCCGTTCGCGTCACCGTGCGCGAAGGAAGCCTGCCGAGAAATCCGAACGGCAAGATCGACCGCAAGCTGATGGCGCAGGAAATGCAAGCCCTGTTCGAAGCGGGAACGAAACCGTGAGCAGTTGCGGCAAGACACCATGACCAAGCCCGCGCACGCGCCGATGACCCAGTTTTCAGTGGTCGACGACTGCCTCCAGATCGGCGGCCTTTCTCTCACCGAGCTCGCGCGGCGCATCGGGCGGACCCCTTTCTACGCGTACGACCGCGGATTGATCAGGCGGCGGGTCGAGCTGCTGCGCAAGCACCTGCCGGCGGCAGTGCACCTCCACTACGCCATGAAGGCCAATCCGATGCCGGCCGTCGTGGAGCACCTCGCGGGACTGGTCGATGGGCTGGATGTCGCCTCCGCCGGGGAGCTTCGAGTCGCGCTCGCCGCCGGCGCTCAGGCATCGGTCATCAGTTTCGCGGGCCCCGGCAAAACCGACGCGGAGCTGGCCGAGGCGGCGACCGCGGGCATCGTCGTCAACCTCGAGTCCGAGGGTGAAATGGAGCGCATCGCCACCATCGGGCGGGAGCGCAAGCTGCGCCCGCTCGTGGCGGTACGGGTCAATCCCGATTTCGAGCTCAAGAGCTCGGGAATGAAAATGAGCGGCGGCCCCAAGCAATTCGGCGTCGACGCCGAGCGCGTGCCCGCCATGCTCGCGCGCATCGGACAGCTCGGACTCGATTTCCGGGGCTTCCACATCTTCAGCGGCTCGCAGAACCTGCGGGCCGACGCGATCAAGGAGGCGCAGGAGAAGACGATCGAGCTGGCGGCGAAGCTCGCCGAGCACGCGCCGTCCCCGGTGCGCGTCCTCAACGTGGGCGGCGGCTTCGGCATCCCGTACTTCGTCGGCGAGCTCGAGCTCGACCTCGCCTCGGTCGGTACCAACCTCGCGCGCCTGATGGGCGGCATCAAGGGACCGCTGTCGCAGGCGCGCGTGGTGGTCGAGCTCGGCCGCTACCTGGTGGGCGAGGCGGGCCTCTATGTCTGCCGCGTCATCGATCGCAAGATCTCCAGAGGGCAGGTATTCCTGATTACCGACGGGGGCCTGCATCATCATCTGGCCGCGTCCGGCAACTTCGGCCAGGTCATACGCAAGAACTACCCGGTCGCGGTCGGCAACCGGGTGGTCGGAAGCAAGCGCGAGATCGCAAGCGTAGTCGGTCCGCTCTGTACTCCTCTGGATCTCCTCGCCGACGGCATGGAGCTGGCCGAAGCCCGGGTCGGAGATCTCATCGCGGTATTTCAGTCGGGCGCCTATGGCTTGACCGCGAGTCCGACGGCGTTTCTCAGCCACCCGGCTCCCGCGGAGGTACTGGTGTGAAGAGCTTCGCATGAGCGGACTTTGCGGATGGTTTGACGGGGAACGGGCCGGGTCTGCGGGCCCGCAGGCCATCGCGTCCATGGCCGCGCCTCTGAACCGCTTCGACGGCGGCACGATACGTAGCGCCGCGGCCGAATTCGGCGCGGTGGCCGCGGCGGGCGCCGACGTCGACGTCTTCCAAGCCAGAGAGCGGATCGTCGCAGTGTGGGGCAATGCGCGCTTTGCCGACGCGGACCTCGGCGCGCTCGCCCGGCAGCACGGCGTCGCGCACGCGCTTTCACGGGGCTACGACCGCAGGGGAAGCGGCATTCTCCAGGCGCTCTCGGGCGCATTCGCCCTCGCCGTGCTGGACCGCGCGAGCGGCGAGGCGATGCTCGCGACCGACCGGATGGGCGCGCGTCCGCTCTGCTACAGCCTTGTCGCCGGGAAGCTCGTGTTCGGATCGACGCTCGACTCGATCGATGCCTTTCCCGGGAGCCAGACACAGATCGACCGCCAGGCTATCTATGACTACATCTACTTCCACATGGTGCCGGCGCCCCGCACCATCCACGCCGGCTGCCGCCGCCTGCTGCCCGGGTCATTGCTGACCTGGCACAGCGGCGAACCACAGATCCGGCCCTACTGGGAAATGCGTTTCGTCGAGGACGAGAAGCGGCCCTTGGCCGAGCTCAAGGCCGCGTTCCTCGCCTCGCTGCGCCAGGCCGTCCGCGAAGCCGCGCCGGAAAGCGCAGTCGGCACCTTCCTCAGCGGTGGCACCGACAGCTCCACGGTCGCGGGCATTCTCGGCGAAGTGACGGGGAAGCCGGCACGCACCTATTCGATCGGCTTCGAGGCGCAAGGCTACGACGAGATGAGCTACGCGCGCATAGCCGCTCGTCATTTCGGGACCCAGCACCACGAGTACTACGTCACGCCGGCTGACGTGGTGAGCGCAGTTCCGAAGATCGCCGAGGCCTACGACCAGCCGTTCGGCAACTCCTCGGTCGTGCCGACCTATTACTGCGCGAAGCTCGCCAAAGACGACGGCGTCGACGTCCTGCTCGGCGGCGACGGCGGCGACGAGCTCTTCGGAGGCAACGAGCGCTATGCGAAACAGCACCTCTATTCGCTCTACAGCGATCTGCCCGAATTCCTGCGCAAGGGCCTGATCGAGCCCATCGCGTTTCTCGCCCCGGAGATCGGCATCGTGGGAAAAGCGCAGCGCTACATGCGGAACGCATCGCAACCCATGCCCGCCCGCTACGACAACTACAATCTCCTGGAGCGCCTGGGCGCGGCGAACATCTTCTCCCCGGAATTCCTCGGTTCGATCGACCAGCAAGCGCCGTCGAGGATGCTTGCCGACGCCTACAACGGCGCGCACGCGCACACACTGATCAACCGCATGCTGGCGCTCGACTTGAGGATCACCCTGGCCGACAACGACCTGCCCAAGGTCATGCGCGCCTGCGAGCTCGCCCGCGTCGACGTGCGCTTTCCTCTGCTCGCCGACGCGGTCGTGTCGTTTTCTTCCACTCTGCCGCCCCGGCTCAAGCTCAAAGGCACCCGCCTGAGATATTTTTTCAAGGAGGCCCTGCGCGGCTTCCTGCCCGACGAAATCATTACGAAGACCAAGCACGGCTTCGGACTGCCCTTCGGCCCCTGGCTGCAAACCCACCGCCCGTTGCAACAGCTGGCGCTCGACAGCCTGGCCGACCTGAAGAGGCGCGACCTCGTTCGACCCGGATTCATCGACGATCTCACCTCGACGCACGTCGCGACCCACGCGGGTTATTACGGCACCCTGGTGTGGGTGCTGATGATGCTCGAGCACTGGCTCAAGCAGCGTCGTGCCGTGGTATAAGATGTCTGCTGCTGCACCCGATCCGAGGCCGATCATGCTCTTATTCCTCCGCGCCGCTCTTGCCGCGAGCTTCCTGCTCGCATCCGCGCACGCCGCGGCGGAGCCCTCTTACGATCCGCGAGAGGTCCGTCTGCTTCCAGCGTATTGCAAGTCCACCCAGTATTTCCGCGAGAAGTTTCCCCGTTCGGACATGGCCCAGGAGATCGCTCGATGGACTGAGTTCATGGGCGGCACGTTCAACCATATGCACCACTACTGCTGGGGCCTGATGGACGTGTATCGCGCGACCTTGTTCGACCGCGACGCGCAGAGCCGAAGACACGACCTGTTCGCGTCGATCGGTGAGTTCGACTACGTCATCAAGCAGGCACCCGACGATTTCAGGTACATGCCGGACATCCTCACCAAGAAGGCAGAAAGCCTGATCCTGCTGGATCGGGGGCCAGAAGCCGTGGGCGAGCTGCGGCGCGCGATCGACATCAAGCCCAGCTACTCGCCCGCTTACGCCGCATTGAGCGACTACTACAAGGACACCGGCGATCCCAAGCGGGCGCGAGAGTGGCTGCAAAAGGGCCTGGAGGCCTCACCGGACGCCAAGGCACTGAGCCGACGCCTCGCCGAGCTCAACGCGGCCCAGCGCAAGAAGACGTCGAAACCCGCGGACTGACATACTCCGAAAGCTATCCTGAAGGCGGGAGCCCGCCGCTCGGTCGCTCTCGATACTTCCCCTCCTGATGGGTCCGTTCTCCCGCTCGCTTTCGATACTGATTTACCACCGCGTCGTTCCCGAACCCGATCCCCTGATACTGGATCAGGTGTGCGCGAAAGAGTTCGACTGGCAGCTGGCGACCCTTCGCCGCTGGTTCACGGTGCTGCCGCTGCGGGAGGGCATCGAAAGGTTGCGGACCGGAACGCTGCCGCCGCGCGCCGCGTGCGTGACTTTCGACGACGGCTACGCCGATAACGTCACGGTAGCCCTCCCCGTTCTGCGCCGGCACGGTGTGCACGCGACATTCTTCGTGGCCACGGGCTTCCTCGACGGCGGCAGGATGTGGAACGACAGCGTCATCGAGACCCTGCGCGCGGCGCAAGGTGATGCGCTCGACGCGCGCATGCTGGGCCTGGACGCGCTGAGCATCTCGAACATGGATTCGCGGCGTTCCGCGGTGGACAAGGCGCTCGCCGCCCTGAAGTATCTGCCGCAGGAGGAGCGGCAGAAACGCGTCGACGAATTTTCCGCGCAGGCGCCGCGGCCGCTCCCGTCCGATCTGATGATGACCGCCGACCAGGTGCGGCAACTGCGCGAGGGCGGCATGGAGATCGGAGGCCACACGGTGACGCACCCGATACTCGCACGCCTCGATGCTGAGCGCGCCGCCGGCGAGATTCTTGACGGCAAGCGCCGCCTCGAGGAAATCACGGGAAAGCAGGTCAGCCTGTTCGCCTATCCCAACGGGAAGCCCGTCCGCGACTATCGCGAGGAGCACGTCGGACTGGTCAGGAGGCTGGGTTTCGAGGCGGCGGTGTCCACCGCCTGGGGCGTCGCGCGCCGATCCAGCGACACGTTTCAGCTGCCGCGGTTTACTCCCTGGGACAGGACGCCCGGCAGGTTCGCCCTGCGGCTCCTTCGCAATACGTTCCGAGGCAAGCCCGAGCTGGCGTAAGTCTGCGGGCGCCTTCGCGGCGGACTTACCCGCGCTTCTCCGGACTCATCCGCGGATCGAATCCCGCTCTCGCGACGGCCCGCTGCCCTGGCGCCAACCCCATCGGCTGAGCCGCGGCGTCTTCCTTCTTTTCAGTGGTCTCGACTTCCTTTTCGACGATCAGCCGGGTAATGACGAGGGCAGCGATCAGATAGTACGGCACGTCGAAGTAGGCGAGGTTGAGGAATGCCCCGCCGACGGCGTAGCCGACGATGCTCACCTGGATCATGCGCGCGAGGTCGGTGGCCCATTGCAGGTCGTTCCGACTTCGGCCCTGCCTGATGATCACGGTGGCGTCGCGCCACACCAGCATCCAGAGCAGCAGGAAGAGCCCCAGGCCGACGTACCCGTGCTCACCCAGCATCTGAAAATAGATGCTGTGCGCCGAATGGATGTTTTCCGGGGTCGGAGCATAGAGGGCGAAGACTCTCTCGTTGTAGGGCTCGAAGCCACCGCCCACGAGGGGACGGTCGTTCGCAAGATTGAAGGCCATCCACCAGGCGTTGATTCGGCCCTGAGAAGAGTCGTCCTGCTCGTAGTTCTCAATCGATCGCATCCGGTCTTCCCACTTTTCCGGCATGAAGCCGATCGCGAGCGGTACCAACACAACGAGCACCACGCCGGTGACGAATTTCATGCGTGTTTTCGACCAGAGGAAGGCGACCATGGCGGAAATGCCCAGCAAGGCGCCGCGCGAATAGGAGCCCAGGGCCGAAAGACCGCAGAGCAACATCGCGCCGAACAAGCCCCAGCGCATCCACGCCTTGAGCGGCTGCTGGGTCAGGTAGTACAGAAGCGGTATCGTCATGATCGTGGCGAGCGCGAGCGAGTTGTTCTCCTCGATGAACGATCCCGGCGGACCCCACACCCGAAACTCACCGCCGCTCCCCAGAGTAAACAGGCCGCCCTTGACGCCGAAGAACGCGACCGACCCGGCGACGACCCAGATCGCCGTCTGCACATGTCGCTTGCTGTGAAGGAGGTACATCGAGACGAAGACCATGAACTGGATCTTCATCACGCGCTCCCACATCGGCGTGGCGTGCTCGGGATCGAGAGCGAACAGGGTCGTAACACACATCCAGACATTGAGGAGGAACAGAACCACCGTGACCGGGGTCATCGGCATGCGTTTCGGCTCCCGGGAAAAGAAGATGCCGGCGAGCGTCGCAATTGCGATGATCTGCGCGAAGTAGAAATCGTACGCGAATCCCCAGGTCAAGCGATGCGGGTTCATGACGCTGACCCATATCCACATGAACACGCCGAGCGTGGGTCGCATGAGAATGAACGGGACGGCCCCGAAGAAAAGTCCGGCAAGTAGGATGTCTCTCATGCTTCTCCAGCCCTCAACGCTTGTTTAGTCTGCCCACTTTGCGCATCTCGCGCAACGCCAGAAGATTTGTCAGCGTGTATATGCCTTCCCAGCGCAATTTGAGCGATTCGGCCCCCGAATAGAGCTCGGTGATGTCCCGCGGAAGAGCGGCGATACCCCGTGCCTTGATCAGGCGCGCCACGAGCTGGAACTCGTAACGTCGCCGTCCGTAGCGAACGGTCCGCTTCCAGTACTTCTTCCAATCGGACGGACGCGCCGGCGACATCGATTCGAACTCGAAGGCGGCCTCCGCGCAGGGCACGATCCGCTGCTCGTCGAATCCGTTGCGATCCGGAGCCAGGTCCCATTTAATGAGCGCGCCCAGCAGACCGTCATCGCCTTCGAGCTTGAGTGGAATGCGCACCGAAAGGGCGCGCAGCCGGTCGACCAAGCTGCCCCGCAATGCGTACAGATTCGCCACCAGGCCGTGGTTGTCGAGTATATCGCTCCGGTCGCGCTCGATATTGCGCCCCGACGCGGGCACCGCGGAAGCGGCGTTTCCGTGCGGATTCTCCCGCAGCGCGCGCGCCATCACGGTGAAGGATCCAGGCACCGCACGTGCATCCCCATCCATGAAAAAGTAGATTTCCCGGCCCGGGCAACGCGCGGGAACGGTCTGGTGTACGAAAACATTCCAGGCGTTGCACTTGTCGCCCATCTCGATCGAAACGAGATGCACCTCCGGCCGTCGGCGGGCGTACCCGCGCACGATCTCCTCGGTGCGGTCGCTGCACCCGTTGGCCATGACGAACACTTCGAACCGCTGGCCCGGATCGGCTGCGAAGATGCTGTCCAGACACGCCTCGATGACGCGCTCTTCGTTGTAAGCCAGCACCATGACAGGCCAGGGAGCCCCTGTCGACTGGGCCGGCACAGATTCCGATTGCGGGCGCATGCGGGTGTTTCCTCCGAATTCCTATGATCCTACCAGCAAAGCCCCATTACCTTGCCCTTCAGCGCATGACGCTTCGGGATGTTGACCAGATCGAGCACGGTCTGGTCCTCGCGCACGTGGCGCGTCAGCGCCTCGAATATCGGCAGAGCGCTCAGGCCCACGACCAGGACATCCGATTGGGAAATCACGCTCTCGATGTCCTCGCGCATGAGCGATCCGATGTGCGGGACATGCTGCTCGATGAACCTCCGGTTGGCGCCCAGCAGCCGCGACAGATGAACCTCCGGATCGTACACCAGCAGGCTGAGGCCCTTGCCGATGAACTGCTCTGCGATCAGAACCAGCGGGCTTTCGCGCAGATCGTCGGTGCCGGTCTTGAACGACAGCCCTATCATCCCGACGCGGCGGCGGCCCGAAGCGAGCACCTTGGCGATCGCGTGCTCGACATGGATCCGGTTCGACTGCAGCACGTTTCCCATCATCGGCAATTCGACGTCCCGTGTCTTGGCGAGATACATCGTGGCTCTCAGATCCTTCGGCAGGCACGAACCCCCGAACGCGAACCCGGGCTTGAGATAAGCCGGAGAGATATTGAGCTGCCGGTCCTTGCACACGAGATCCATCACCTGGAAGGCATCGACACTCATCGCCTCGCACAGCCGCGCCGTCTCGTTGGCGAACGTTATCTTCAGCGCGTGGAAATTGTTGCAGCAGTACTTGACCATTTCCGCCGCGCGAATCGAGGTCGCGTGGAATTCGCACGGAAGGTGGCCGAACAGCTCGCGCAGTTTGGCGAGGGACGGCTCCGCGTTCGCGCCGACTACCGTGAACGGCGGGCGGTCATAGTCGCGGATGGACGTACCCTCGCGCAGGAACTCGGGTTGAAAACACACGTGGAAGCCGTCGCCCTCACGTTTTCCCGATTCAGTTTCGATGATCGGGCGCAGGACGTCTTCGACCGTTCCGGGCACCAGGGTCGAGCGGAACACGAAGACATGGCTTCCCGTCTTGCCGCGTATCGCGCGTCCCAGCTCGTGAGCGAGCTTGACGATGGCCGTCTGGTCCTGGCTGCCGTTCGGGGCCGAGGGCGTGCCGACGCAAATGAGCGAAACCTCGGAGTCCTGTACCGCCCGCATCACGTCGGTCGTCACGGAGACCTTGCCGCTCGCGGCGACCCGCATCATGAGCTCGACCATCCCCTCCTCCACCACCGGAGTCTTGCCGGATCGGATCAAGTCGAGCTTCGTCTGATCGACGTCGACCCCAATGACCGAGTGGCCGTCACGGGCGAGACACGCCAGGGAAACTGCGCCCACGTATCCCAATCCGAAGATACTGATTTTCATCGTTTATTCCTTATTTCTCTCTATGCGGAAGACCGCTGACATGGAGCAAGAACCGTGCTCATGCGTGCCGCGCCACGGCCGAATTTCCCTGCTGCAGCGCGCGAAGGCAAATCTGCTCGAACGCCTGGGCAGCCCGGCGCGCGGACATGTTCTCCTCGACATATTTCCGTGCTTCCTGGGAGAGACGCGCGCCGCGCTCGCGGTCATCGAGCAACGCGACTATGGCACGAGCCAGGGCCTCGCCCGAGTCGGCTTCAAGATAGTGCCGATCGCGCTCGACGGGCAAGCCCTCGACACCTATTCGCGTCGATACGACGGGACA
>Ga0137403_10001046_pt1 | contig 35111 bp, 38 predicted proteins | sample CZOMad2_1_16fung_FD_122057 | JGI IMG/M metagenome (GOLD analysis project Ga0137403, IMG submission 122057) | Vadose zone soil fungal communities from Angelo Coast Range Reserve, California, USA - CZOMad2_1_16fungal (Hybrid Assembly) | ecosystem: Environmental > Terrestrial > Soil > Vadose zone... | reverse complement strand
AGTCGGAACTGAACGATTTCCTCCAGGTGCTGTTCGAAGCTCCGCCCAAGCGAACCTCAGCGCCTCAAAAGAAATCACCTCAAACGGCAGGTGGGAAGACGCCACCAAGCCCAGCCAAAAAGGCGCCAGCGAAACCCTCTGCGCCCCAGTTGCCGCGCCCATCCAAATTGAATCCCAAGCAGGACGACAGCTGAGAGGTCGCGGTCCCGACGGAGCTATCAGGCAGGTATTGTTCCGCAAGGCTGGGTCCAGGCGATCGCGCAGGATATCGCCCATGAAGTTGGCGGCCAACACCACCAGGGCAATGGCGATCCCTGGGAAGGTAGCGGTCCACCCGGCCACATTCAGGTAGCCACGCGCATCGGAGAGCATGCTGCCCCACGCCGGGGTACGCGGTTCCACCCCTGGCAGTGCTTGCCAGACAAGCACTGGTTCGTTTCCGAGGTCTCCTTGTCGCTCATGTGAGGCCGGCCGAGAGAGGCCATATGGAATCGCGGCGATGCCGCTTTTACAGCCATGAGTGGCTATGCTATACAGCACCAGACATCAGACAGGGAGCGCAGAAACCATTCCAGACAGACGGAGGTTGTTATGGCAGAACAGCATGGCTTTATCGGCCTTGGCAACATTGGCAACCCGAGGTGACGAAACGTGCTCAAGGCGGAGTTTCCGCTGGTTGTATACGACGTCAATCCAGCGGCCATCGATCGCCTCGTGAAAGAAGGCGCGGAAGCCGCATCGTCACCCAAGGATGTGGGCAGTCGCGCTCAGAAGATCTGCTTGTCGTGACCCAACTCGTCCATTGTGGAGACGGTCTGCCTCGGCAAAGACGGCATCATTGAGGGGGCAGCCGCCGGCACTATCGTCATCGATCTGACCAGTGGCAATCCGCCGCAGACGGCACAGATCAGCGCCCGGTTGGCTGAGAAGGGCATCCACATGATCGATGCCGGGGTGAGTGGTGGTGTGGCTGGGGCCGAGGTGGCCACGTTAGGTATCATGGTGGGCGGTGACGAGAAGGTCTACGAACAATGCCTGCCCATTTTGCGCGCCATCGGCCAAAATATCTATCACATGGGAAAGATCGGTGCCGGGCATATGACCAAGGCCTTGAACAACTTTCTCTCGGCCGCCAATTATTTGGCCGCTAGCGAGGCCTTGACCGTTGCGAGCAAGTGTGGACTCGACCCCACGAAGTTCGTAGGAGCCGTCAATGCCAGTTCAGGGATGAGCTTCGCAACCATGAGGCGCATTCCCAATTTCGTCCTCAAAGCCATCAGCGCGGACCCCCAATGGATTTTTACGGTGATGCTTCCTATCCCACCACGGGCTCAATCGTGTCGACGATCCGTTGCTTCGGCACCGCGCCCTTGATCTGCTCCACCAGCTCCCCTCCTTTGAAGAAAAGGAGCGTCGGAATGCCCGTCACCCCATAGGTGACAGGTGTGCTGCCGTTGCCATCCATATCCAGTTTCATTACCTTCAGCCGTCCCTCATACCCACCGGCCAACTCCTCCACCATTGGCGCAATCGCCTTACAAGGACCACACCAGGGGGCCCATAAGTCGATAAGCACCGGCAAAGCTGAGCGGAGTACCTCTTGCTCGAACGTCGCATCAGTAACATCCTGCGCCTTTCCCATGTTGTGATCCCTCCTGATCCTGCAAGCTGACATTCCTGCGTTAACCTACACAACACCACGGGTACATCACAGTGATGGTCTTAGCCTTCACCTCCTCTTGTGCAGGGAGTGATGATCGTTCCCACCCATGGCGGCTTATCCTTCCCAGAGACGCGTGCTGAAGTAGCGGTCGCCGGCATCCGGCAAAATCGTCACGATCACCCCTTCGGGAATCTGTCGCGCCAGCTCCAGCGCGGCACACATCGCAGCCCCAGCCGATTGACCCACCAGCATGCCTTCCTCCAGGGCGAGGCGTCGGGCCATGTTATACGCGTCTTCGGTCTGTACCGGCAATTGCCGATCGGGAAAGCCTTCATCCCAGATGCCGGGGACAATGGCAGTCGCCATGTGTTTGAGCCCTTCGATGCCATGCAGATCCTCGGCCGGCAGGACAGCTACAATTTGAATCGCGGCATTGAATTCACGTAGTCGGCGCCCCGTCCCCATGAGAGTGCCGCTGGTGCCCACTCCGGACACGAAATGGGTGATCCGACCCCTGGTCTGCTCGATGATCTCAGGACCGGTGGTGTCATAATGTGCCTGCCAGTTCGCTGGGTTGTTGTATTGATCCGGCATGAAATATTTCTCGGGATCGGCCTTATAGCGTCGGTGTGCTTGGCGAATCGCACCATCCGAACCTTCAAGCGGATCGGTATAGATCACATCCGCCCCATAGGCCTCTAACATCCGCTTGCGCTCCCGGCTGACACTGCGCGGCACAGCCAACTCGACACGATACCCCATGACGGCACCGATCAGCGCGTAGGCGATGCCGGTGTTTCCAGAGGTGGAGTCGAGGATGATTTTATCCCGCGTCAGGGCTCCCGATCTCTGCCCCTCTTCGATCATGCGGAGAGCCGGGCGAGCTTTAACGGAACCGCCCGGATTGAACCACTCGGCCTTGCCGTAGATTTCCGCACGGTCAAATTCCTTCCCAATGTTAGCGAAACGAAGCAGTGGCGTATTCCCAATCTGCCCCAAAATGGACTCGCTTGCCATGGGGCGGCGTTGCCCAATGGGCTCACGGGTTGCGCTCATGAGATGACCTCGGGATCAGTGTTCTCCTGCATTGCGTCGTGGGCGATGGTTTCGCGCCTCGCCAGGCGGTACATGACCGTCGTGGCACGAGCGTCAGGTGTAGAATAGCGAGATAGTAGACCTTGAACAGACCAGACGTCCCCGCTGTGCATCGACCTTGTGATCGTTGTAACGTGGGTGCGAGGCGGGATAGGGCTGATGGGGTTAGGCCCGGGGCTGATACTGCGCGCACTCGTAGACGACCTGGCAATCATCCATGTGGAGCTGGTGGAGGTCGGTGACCCCTCCACGGGGGACGGAGGCGATATGCAGGTGCTGGACGCCATGCAAGTTAGCCAGCGCAAAGGCAAAGCGTTTTCGCTCTTCGGGTGTAATGAGCTCATCGACGTCGATCGCGTGAATCGGCTGCTCACATTCCCGGTTGCAACAACTGTTGCAAAGGGGCTCCCAACCTCAGGTGAGACAGGTAAGAAAGATGTCAGACATCACTGCCACCTCTCTAGTACGACTTGCCGGTCAATACCTGTGCCGCTCAAGGACAAACGCAGCGGCGATGCCCCGCCGCTGCAATGCCCATCATGCGCACTGGACGCTCGCTGCGGGAACAGACCGTGCTGACCGGTACCCACAATGCCCGAGTGTTGTGCTCTTGGTGGACCTCAATACTTTGGCACAGTAGGATCGACCTGGTCTGCCCAGGCCGTTATCCCGCCCTTCAGGTTCTTGACCCGTTTAAATCCAGCCTGTTGAAGCATCCGGTAGGCATCCGCGCCGCGAACTGACCGAGTGGGATGAGCTTCGAGCCGTACGATTCGAGATTGCAGATCTGCCATTCGTGCGGGTCGCGCACGTCGATGATGGTTAGCGGCTCGCCGCGATCCAATTTTGCCTTCAGATCGGTGACGGTGATTTCCCAGTCAGCCGCCTCAGTCGTCTCCTCCTCGGATGGAGTGATACCACAGAACTGATCGTAATCGATCAGTTCCCGAATGACCGGTTTCTCGCCACATAACGGGCAAGTGGGATCACGGCGCAACTTCAACTCGCGAAACCGCATTTGCAAGGCATTAAAGAGCAACAGGCGACCGATCAATGATTCCCCTTCTCCGAGAATCAGCTTGACCGCTTCTGCCGCCTGAATCAGGCCGACGATGCCCGGCAGAATCCCCAAGACACCTCCCTCGGCGTATGATGGGACCAGCCCTGGTGGGGGTGGGTCCGGGTACAGACAGCGATAGCATGGCCCGCCACCGCGTGGGAAGAACACCGATGCCTGCCCTTCGAAGCGGAAAATCGAGCCATACACGTTCGGCTTCCCCAGTAGAACGCTGGCATCGTTTGTGAGATAGCGCGTCGGAAAGGTGTCGGTGCCATCGATGATGACGTCGTAGGCTTCGAAAAGCTCCAGGGCATTGTCGGACCTGAGGGTCGTTTCGTAGGTGTCGATCTGGACGAAGGGATTAACATCCATCAAGCGATCTTTGGCCGATTGCAGTTTGGGTCGTCCCACATCCTTCGTCCCCTGAATGACTTGACGCTGCAGGTTGCTGTAATCGACCACGTCGAAATCCACCAGACCAATCCGTCCCACACCCGCCGCCGTCAGGTATAATCCAAGCGGCGAGCCCAGGCCGGCCGGCGCCAATCAGCAACACGCTGGCAGCTTTGAGCCTGCGCTGCCCCGCCATACCCACTTCTGGCATGATCAGATGACGGCTATAGCGGGCAATTTCCTCCTTATTCAAGTCTGGCAGGGCGGCATGCTGCACCAGCGCTGCGGGGTCAGCACTGGTCAGCGTTGCCTGCACGCTTCTCAGCACCTCAGATTCTTTGGCCACGCTGTCCTCCTGGAGCTACGAGCCTAGGCGCTGCAGGACCGCTTCCCCTTTACTAATATCACATGCACCTGGGGGTTCGACCTGGATATCGCTGACCTTGCCATCCTCGATGATCATGGCATAGCGCTTTGAGCGTACACCAAGGCCACGCTCGCTCAGGTCTTGGTCCAGACCAATAGCGCGCGTGAACTCAGCCAGCCCATCCGACACCATGCTGATCTTCCCCGTCGCACCGTGCTCCCGCGCCCAGGCCGCCAGAACATTCACATCGTTGACCGCCAGACACACGATCTCGTCGACCCCTTTTGCTTTGATGGCATCGGCCTGTTGCACAAAACTAGGCAGATGGATTTGCGAGCAGGTCCGCGTGAATGCTCCCGGAACGGCAAAGAGCACGATGCGCTTGCCTCCGAAACGCTCCGCGGCCGAAACGGCGTGCGGTGCACCCTGAGCGTCCAGCTCGAAAATTCGCGCCTTGGGAATGGGATCACCCTTTTGAATGCTCATATCCTCATCTCCTCTTTTCTATCGTGCTGTGACGAGGCTCCTCGCCCGCTACGACTACAGGCGGGACAACCATGCTGTGATTGCCCTCTATGCTGGCCCTTCCTGCAGCAGCTCACGAGAGAGCGGCGGCCGGGCATTGGCAGTAAAAATTTCTGCCCTCAGAAAGGTTGGCGCACGAAGCGATCGTGGTGATGAGCGGCAGGGGGTTAGGAGCGGGGCTTATATTGCGGGCACTCGTAGACAACCTGGCAGTCGTCCATGTGGAGCTGGTGCACTTGCACGACCTCCCCGCGGGGAACAGAAGCGATATGGAGGTGCTTGACGCCATGCAAGTTGGCCAGCGCAAAGGCAAAGCGTTTTCGTTCTTCGGGCGTGATAAGCTCATCGACATCGATCGCATGAATCGGCTGCTCACACTCGTCATTGCAACAACTGTTGCAAAGGGGCTCCCAACCTCAGGTAAGACAGGTGAGAAAAATATCAGCCATGATAGCCATCCCTGGTATTATCCTAGTCCCAGCCGCACGCCTGAACGCATCATCAGGCACCAGCGGCCTTCTATACTCCAGTAGCCGTATCCTAATGGTCGTCAACGGATCGTGATTATCGCTGATACCGCAGTGGTTGTCAATACCAGTTGGAGAGGAGAGTTTTTCCGAGTGGCTTGACGGGTCAGAAGCCTACTTTTATACTTGGGAAACAGATGTGAAGGGTTTCCGAGGTGTAGAGTTGTATCGATTGCTGTGGCAAGCAAGCGGGGACAGGCAAAGCGCCCATGGTGGACAACATGACACTGGCGTGTATGAAGGGGGAGACGTGGGGGTTCTCGTCGTAGGTTCGGTGGCGCTTGATTCGGTTAAAACGCCCTTTGGAGCGGTGGAGAATGTCCTGGGAGGGTCGGCCAGTTATTTCTCCACGGCGGCTAGTTTTTTTACAGATGTGTCATTGGTCGGGGTCGTCGGCGAAGATTTTCCGTCCGAGGCGCTGGCGCTCTTCCGTGCCCGGGAGATCAACATCGACGGGCTCGAACGCGCGCAGGGTCGGACCTTTCGATGGGCCGGCGAGTATACCTACGACCTCAACGAGGCGATCACCCTCGACACGCAGCTTAATGTCTTCGAGCAGTTTCGACCCAAGCTACCGGCAGCATACCAGGACAGCCCGTACGTTTTCCTCGCCAACATCGATCCGGAGCTGCAGATCGAGGTCCTCAACCAGGTCAAGCGCCCGAAGTTCGTCGCCTGTGACACCATGAATTTCTGGATCCAGGGCAAGCTGGAGGCGCTTAGGGCGGTGCTCCAGCGTGTCGATCTGCTCACCATCAATGAGAGCGAGGCCCGCCAGCTCGCCCGAGAGCCCAATGTCGTGAAAGCCGCCGGCGCGATCTTGCGCATGGGCCCAAAAGCGCTCATCATTAAACGTGGCGAGTATGGGGCGCTGATGTTCAATGGATCGACCATGTTCTTCGCCCCGGCCTATCCGTTAGAGTCGGTATACGATCCCACCGGCGCAGGTGATTCGTTTGCCGGTGGCTTCATGGGCTATTTGGCCAACGTAGATGATGTGTCTGAGGAGGCGATGCGCCAGGCGATCATTATGGGCAGCACGATGGCTTCCTTTAACGTTGAGTCGTTCAGTTTGGAGCGGCTGCGCGCCCTAAGCTACCCCGAAATCCGGGATCGCTTCCGGGCCTTCAAAGGGCTAGTGAATTTCGCGGACCTGCCGGAGACGCCGTAGATGGTGCGTGTCATCGCGGGTTCCGCCAAAGGACGGCGACTGGCCACCATCCGCACGCTGGCCTTACGTCCCACGCCCGATCGGGTGCGCGAGGCGTTGTTCAATATCCTCGGTGTGCAGGTCGACGGCGCCGCGCTCCTCGACCTCTTCGCCGGCAGTGGGGCGGTCGGCCTGGAGGCTCTGAGTCGTGGGGCACACCTGGCCATGTTTGTGGAAGTACACGCGCCGGCCTGTCGTCTAATCGAGAAAAATCTTCGGCTGTGCGGCCTCTACGAGCATGCAACGGTGTGGTGTGATGATGTGCTGAACGTACTGCCTACCCTGAAAAAGCAAGGGCAGACGTTTGACGTGATCTTCCTCGATCCGCCCTATCGGGCCGCGCTCGTGGAAGACGCGCTGCAACAGCTCGGCGACGGTAGACTGCTGAGTGGGAGTGGGCAAGTCATCGCCGAGCATTTTTTTAAGCGCGAGTTACTGGAGCGCTATGGACGGCTACGCCGTGTCCGTGTAGCGCGCTTCGGCGATGTCGCCCTGAGCTTTTATCGGGTGGAAGACCAAGAGGGTGGTGTATGACCGCGCGCGTGGTGCTCGCCATGAGTGGCGGGGTGGATAGTTCGACGGCGGCAGCGTTGCTCACCGAGCAGGGCTACGAGGTGATCGGCGTCTTTATGCAGGTATGGAATTACTCGCCCACAGATGGGCGTACATTTGGCACCTGTTGTTCGCAGCAAGACGCCGGCGATGCTCGGCGGGTCGCCGCCACTCTGGGAATTCCCTTTTACGTGTTTAATTTCGAGCAGGAGTTCCGCCATCGGGTGATCGATTACTTCGTCGGCGATTACCTGAAGGGGCGTACCCCCAATCCCTGCGTCGCCTGCAATACCTGGCTGAAGTTCGATCTCCTGCTGGAGAGGGCGCTCGGGCTGGAGGCCGACTTCGTGGCGACGGGTCATTACGCCTCAGTGATGTACGACGACGCGTCGCAGCGCTATGCCATCCGGCGTGGCGTCGACCGTCGCAAGGACCAGTCATATTTTCTCTTCGAGCTGCGCCAGGAGCAGCTCGCCCGCATGCTGTTACCACTGGGTTCATTCCGTAAGGATGACGTGCGCCAGCAGGCCCAACGCTTTGGCCTGGCGGTGGCGCAGAAGGCCGAGAGCCAGGAGATCTGTTTCATTCAGGATAATGACTACCAGCGCTTCATCCGGGAGCAGGCGCCCGCTGGCGCCTTTGCCGAGGGGCCCATCGTGGATCGAGCCGGCCGTGAGCTTGGACGCCACCAGGGTCTGCCCTTCTACACCGTGGGACAGCGCAAAGGCCTGGGACTGGCGGCAGGCAAGCCGCTATATGTCGCCGAGGTCGATGCTGATCACAATCGGCTAGTGATCGGGGAAAAGGCTGAAGTCGAGCAGCGCGCTTGCCTGGTGGAGCGGGTGAACTGGAACCTGGTGCCGCCGATGGGTCAGCCGTTCACCGCCACGGTGCAGATTCGTCATCAGCACGCTGGTGGTGCGGCCAGCGTAACCCCGCTCGATGGAGACATGGCGCGTGTGACTTTCGACACCCCGCAGTGGGCAATCACCCCAGGGCAAGCGGCAGTCGTTTATCGGGATGACCTTGTGGTGGGCGGAGGCTGGATCGATCGAGTGCTCTGAAAGGGAAGGGCCCCATGACCGACAGCTTGACCTTTGTGCATTTCTCCGATACGCATATTGTGCGGCCCGGCGTGCGCCTGCGCGATGTTGACACGATTGAGACGCTGACGCGAGTAGTCGGAACAGTGAACCGGTTGGACCCGCAGCCAGCGTTCGTCGTCATCGGCGGCGATCTGGTGAGCCCGGACGATGCGCCAGAAGTCAAAGCCAAAACCCGCGAGCTCACCGTGCGTGATTATGAGACTTCCTATGAGATCTTTCACAGCCTGGTCGGCCGATTGAACGTACCGGTGCATTACGTCATGGGAAATCATGACCGCCGAGTGCCCTTCCGCCGAGTGGTCTGCAACGATCCACAGCCGACCGATCGGCCCTACCATTACGCCTTTACCTCGGGCCAGCATCGTCTCTGTGTGCTCGATTCGCTGGAACCCCAACGAATTGGCGGTTATCTTGGACATGGACAGTTGGCCTGGCTCCGTAAGCAGCTGCATCAGCATGCGGAGCAGCCAACGATCCTCATCGTACACCATCAGGCGGTGCCCATGGGCGGCCGTGTGCTCGACCAGATCATGCTGCTCAATGCCGAGGACCTCTGGCAGGTGGTCCACGAGGTAGACAATGTGTGTGCGGTACTGTGCGGGCACGTCCATCGTCCATTCGCCGGCCAACGCGATGGCATTCCCGTATTTACCACACCTTCCACCTGCTTCCAATTTGTTGAGGGACCGGACGGTCTGGCCATCTCTGGCGATCCTCCCATGCTGCGGCTGGTGACCTGTCAGGGGCGCGAGGTGTCAACCGAGGTGATCGCTGTATAGCGTCGCAGGCCATATCGCCCATGTGGCGATTTTCCGTGGCGTAGCGCCCACGTAGAACTTTTCAGCCTCTCTCGATGACGCGTTGCCGAGTATGTCAGCATCTCTCTCATAATGCTGTACAGCCACATCCCCCCTTTCGTAAAGAGGCGCTAGCGGGGATTTTGCGGCTGCCATCCTGAGAAATCTCATCTCGTCCCTCCTCTGCAAAAGGGGGAAGAGGAATGCTGCCACGCGTGTTCAAATCGTCCCTACAGAAAGTCACGTTATAGTGCTATGCACCTCGATACCCAGTTGAGCCAGACCAACCAGCCGCGCACGCTGATTCGGAACGCGGCGCTCATCCTCACCATGGATCCCACCATTGGCGCAGGCGAGTTAGGCTTCATCGAGGAGGCGGACCTGCTGCTGGTCGGAGACAAGATCGCCGCGGTGGGCAAACACCTCCGGGAAGACGCGGGCCAGATCGTCGATGCGACCGGCAAGATTGTCATGCCAGGGTTCGTGGATGTGCATAATCATCTGTGGCAGTCACTTATTCGGGGCTGTCAAGCCGATCAGGACCTGATCGGCTGGCTGGAGACCTGCGTCTATCCCCTGGCGAATCCTGCAATCACCCCGTCGGAAATGGAAATCTATGCGGGCGTTCGCCTCAGCACGTTGGATCTAGTCATGACGGGGGTGACCACGGTCGTCGATTGGTCCCATAGTTTTTCCCCGGCGTTTGTGCGGGGCAATATTCGCGCCCTCGAGGAGTCGGGGTTGCGGTTTGTCTTCGCCTATCGCGGCAACGCTCACCCCGGCGTCATTGACGACATCAAGCGGGTCCAGAAGGACCTCATCGAGCCCCACCCACGCGCCTCCTTGCAGGTCGCCTCCCATCCTGGGGCATCGAGCCGATTGTTACCCCATCTCCAGGCGATGTCGAGCCTCGCCACCGAGCTAAGCGTCAAACTCCACGTGCATTTGCTCGAGAATATCGCCCAGCGGCAGGACGACGCGATCAAAGGACTCGTCCTCGCGAATGCCACGGGTCCGGACCTGCTGGGCGCCCATGCCATTCACTTGCTCGACGAGGAAATCACCCTCCTGGGTCAGAGGGACGTGCGCGTAGCGCATAACCCGCTCAGCAACATGCGCCTGGCCTCCGGCATCATCCGGCTACCGGCTCTACACCAGGCTGGGGTGAAGGTGGGCCTCGGGCTGGATGGGGGGACCAACGACACGAGTGACATGTTTAACACCATGCGGGTGGCCGTGGGATTACAACGGGCGACGTCCCTCCAGGCGAGCGTCTTCCCGACGGTGTCCGAGGTACTGCGCATGGCGACGCTGGGCGGCGCGGAGGTGCTGGACATGGCGGCGTGCATCGGGTCGCTGACGCCAGGGAAGCAGGCCGATGTGCTGATCCTGGACCCAGGAAGGGCTAACTTTGCGCCGCGACTCAACTGGATCAATCAACTCGTCTTCAATGGGCAGCCGGCGAATGTCGATTGGGTCTTCGTCGACGGCCAACCCCTCAAAGCTGGGGGCCGAGTGGTGGGCGTCGATCCAGCGCCCATCATAGAGGCGACCGAGGTGGCTGCGCGCAGAATCAAGGAGGCTTTGCATATACCGTAGTACTAGGGGCCGGGATTTCACTCCCTCCCCAACCCTCCCCCATCGAGGGGGGGCTGGGTGAGGGGGGATGCAATTAGGGGTGTATAGATGGCGCATGGTACTTAGCATGGATGGGCTGGGAACCGTGGAGGTTCTGGATCTGGTCATATCTGGTATCAGGTCGCTACCATTTGGTGTCACGAGAAGCGGGAGGAAGGGTTATGCTTGACAAGCGTGCCTCGACAGACTACCCGATCCACGAGCTTCTCGCAACACGTTGGAGTCCCTATGCCTTCCAAAACCGGCCAGTTCCGGAAGCTGATCTGCTCTCGGTGTTCGAGGCGGCTCGCTGGGCAGCGTCGTCCTTTAACGAGCAACCATGGACCTATATTGTGGCAACCAAGGAAGACCCCGAGCAGTTTCAACAGGTTCTGTCTTGCCTCGTCGAGTTCAACCAGATCTGGGCGCAGGCTGCACCAGTCCTGGCGTTGGGCATCGCGAGCCTGACATTTGCGCGCAACGGCCAAGCCAATCGTGCCGCTGTTCATGACCTTGGTCTTGCCGCCGGCAATCTATTGGTGGAGGCAACGGCACGGGGGATTTTTGTGCATCAGATGCTCGGCATTCTCCCTGATAAGGCGCGCGAGATATTTGACATACCCGAAGGTTTCGAAGCATGGACGGCCATTGCGATTGGATATAGGGGAGATCCGACGACTCTACCAGATGTCCTGAAGGAACGCGAGCACATGCCGAGACAACGTAAACCGCTGAGTCAGTTTGTCTTCAGCGGGAAGTGGGGAAGTCCTTCGCCGCTGGTGGTGAAGCGGTGACACCGCATCCTTGCCGACGGCCCTACGAGGGCGCAAAGTTCTGAGAGGCGGCACGTTTGCGGTAGATGAGCATGAGATTGCGCGTGTAGACGATAAAGCCAGTGCATTGTCCCAGGATGAAAACCGGGTCGCGCCGAAAGATAGCATAGCCGAGCAGGATTATACTGCCAACCAGACTGAGATACCAAAAGTAAATGGGGATGATACTTTCACCCTTGCGCTCTGATGCCACCCACTGCACGACAAAGCGTAACCCGAAGAGCAGCTGGCCGGCAAAGCCGAGATATAACCAATAGTGCGGTTCCATGACTTCCCTATGTAGTGGCCATCACTTGAGCGATCTCGAGCAATCGCCGCGTGTCCTCGTGTAGTGCCTCACCGAGCGCCGCAAGCTGCAGGCGTGGGATCCAGACTGCTTCTCCGACGTCATCGCCGGCTTGTAGGGCCCCGCCGATCTTTTCCGCTAGATAATCGATATAGATCACATGCAGCCTGACGCCATCCTCGCCACGGATGATGCGCTCGAAGGGTACCAGCGGGCGACTCAGGCGGATGTCCAGGCGCGTCTCCTCCCAGACCTCGCGGCGAATTCCCGCCTCAATTGCTTCCCCTACCTGGAGCCGCCCTCCGGGGCAGATCCACTTCCCTTGCCAGAAGCTTTTCCGCTCCGGCACGTGCTTGACCAGGAGCACTTGCTCGCCGGCATCGAGAATCACCGCGCCGACGGCGATAATGATAGCCTTTGGCGGGAATCCTAGCGTCGTCTCGGCCCGTCCATCCGTTGTCAACGCTCGTCACTCCTGTCGCTTGGCCTGCTCCCACAGGGCATCCATCTCTGCCAGCGTGGACTGCTTCGGCGTTTTCCCCTGCCGGCTCAGCTCACGCTCGATAAACTGGAAACGCTGGATGAACTTTTGCGAGGTATGATGGAGGGCCTCATCCGGGTTGATCTCGAGCCATCGCGCCAAGTTGACCAACACAAAGAGCACGTCGCCCAGTTCCCCTTCGATCTCGACGCGGTTGTTGCGGTCCATGGCGGTGCGCAGTTCCTGCAGCTCCTCCGACAATTTTCTCCACACCTGTTCAATCTCTGGCCAGTCAAATCCTACCCGAGCGGCTTTATCTTGCAAGCGCTGGGCGCGCAGCAGGGATGGTAGTTGGCGAGGCACACCGTCGAGCACAGAGGTCCCTTGATCCGCCGCTTTTTCCTCGCGCTTGATCTCCTCCCAATTCTGCAGCGCCTCTTTGGGCGTCGACGCGGCGGCCGAGCCGAACACGTGCGGGTGTCGGCGCGTCATCTTGGCGATGGTCCCGGCCAGGATGTCATAGACATCGAAGTCCCCACGCTCGCGGGCGAGTTGGGCGTGGAAAATCACCTGAAAGAGGAGGTCTCCCAATTCATCTTTCAGTTTGTGAGGCGTGCCTTCCTCAATGGCTTCTAGCACCTCATAGGCTTCTTCCAACAGGTAAGGTTTGAGGCTGGTGCTGTCCTGAGCACGATCCCATGGGCAGCCAGCTGGCGAGCGTAACATCGCCATAATTTCGACGAGCCGGTCGAAGAGTGAGCCCTCATGTTTCTCGGTCACGACCCCCTCACTTCCTGGGCAAGATGTATGTAGCCGTCAGACCGCGATTCACGCTCAAATGGCGCGGTGGCTGTCCCGATATCGTTGGTCGAGCAACGAGGCTCCTATTATACCTCAGCGTCTCCGCGGCGCAAGGAATCTTGCCTGGGGGAGTTATCTTACGGTCGCTGAATATAGGTTGGGCTCGACGAAGGGGCGACTTTCCGCACTGCCCTGACCCCGCCTATCGCAGAGAGCGATCGTGCACAGTCTCACGCCACAATGACGGGATGATCCACGACGGCATCATAGAGATAGCCCTGTTCATTCCAGGGCACATTTTCCGGTTGGGCATGCCCGTGCTCATCTGCGGCCCTGACGCGGATTGTATGCTGCCCTGGCCTGGCGTCCCAGTCGAAGTCCCATCGAGCCCATGCTGGTGAGATACGGGGCTCCTGCAGTCTCGCTAGCTGCCAGGTCAGCCCTCGATCCAGGCTGTACTCGACCCTGGTGATCTTGCCAAACGCGGACCAGGAGCGTCCGGTCATGCGATGCCGCCCAGCTTGGAGCTGGGCGCCCATGTCCAACTCCAAAGCGCTTTTCAGATTTTGCCGCGACAACACAAGCCCCTTGGCGGGAGGGTTTGGCTGATAGTCGGAACCTATCAAGATATAAGTATCCGTATTCCAGTGCGAGAAGAGGGCTTCCTCTGAGACCTCGATGCGCCCCACCCACTTGATATTGGCTACCCCGATCCAACCAGGCACAAGAACTCGCACGGGAGAGCCGTGGTCAGGTGGCAAGGGTTCGCTGTTCATGGCGTACGCCAAAATGGTATCCTCGGCCACGGCCTTCGCGACCGACATCGGACGACGCACCTTGAGGTCATCGAGACCTTCTGGCATCACATCCTTGGCGGTGCGCTTGAGCCCTGCCCGGTCCAGAACATCGCGCAAACGCACACCGGTCCACTCGGCAACACCGATGGCTCCCAACTTCCATTGCGTCCCCTGGGCCTTCTTGCCGTATGCGTTCTCGAAGAAGCTCCGTCCGTTACCGGCACACTCAACCCCCCGAATCACCGACACCGATGGCATCGACCGCAGCGTGTCGTAGGCCAACTCCAAGGGGCGTCGGACGCCGGAACCCTCGACCTTGAGACGCCAGGTGGACACATCGATGCGGGGCGTGCGGGTGTGATTGCGCACAAAGAAGAGCTCGTTCGGGACCACATAGCCGCGCTGGGACATGTTCTGCCAGCGCATCTCTTTATTACTGCCGTAATCGAAGAACAGCTCAGGGGGGGTCGGCTTGACCACCAGCTCCTGAGAGGAAGCTGCTTGCGCTGCTTGGGCCTGCCGGGGCCATGCGTCTCCAACCAGCACCGAGGCTCCCCCAGCTGCAAGCCACTGCAACAGGCGTCGGCGTGAGATGCCGAGCGCTCTGGATCGCTGCCACATAAACTCATCGGCGCGCGCCACCTGATAGAGAGCCTCGTGTTGCAGGTCGCTGTCATGTATCCAAGCCATATTCTAACGCTCCTCGCTGTGCGGTTGATGTGCCGTCCGACACACGGGCTTTCGCACCACCCTTCCTTGCATCCTCGCTCTAGGCAGTCTCGTGTGGAATCCAGCGCCGCAGCATAGTGGCAAGGTCATCGAGTTTGACCGGCTTGGAGATATAATCATCCATGCCGGCGGCAAGGACCTTCTCACGATCCCCCTGCATGGCGCCTGCCGTCATGGCGATGATGGGCATGTGACGAGCCGATCCCTCGCGTTGCCGTATGGCTATAGTGGCCTCGAAACCATCCATGTGAGGCATCTGACAATCCATCAACACCGCGGCATACGGTGTGCGCGTCAGGGCTTCCACGACTTCATTCCCATTGGCTGCGACATCCGCCCGATATCCTAACTTTTCCAGGAGGCGCACCGCGACTTTCTGATTAATGAGGTTGTCCTCAGCAACCAAGATCCGCGGCTGGATCTGTGCTTTTACCTGAGCCAAACGATAGCGGTCGATCAAGGGTTGTGTGATTCGTGATGAAGCTCCAACTGCCCGCGCCGATGTTTCCTTGACCAGGATAAGGCAGTCGAAGAGGTGAGACTGCCGTACGGGCTTTGTGAGATAGGCGGCGATGCCCGCCTGCTGCACCAGTTCCTCGTGGCCCCGTTGGATGATGGAGGTCAGCATCACCAAGGGGAGTGTGGCGAGAGCCGGATCGGCCTTGATCGTACGGGCCAACTCGAGGCCGTCCATTCCAGGCATCTGCATATCCAACAGGGCAAGGTCATAAGGTTCATCCCGCATCGCAGCGGTGCGGAGCATATCCAGTGCGAGTTGACCACTGGCAGCGCCATCGGCGTATATACCCCAGGCCGCAACCTGGTGCTGTAGTATCATACGATTGGTGGCGTTGTCATCGACAATCAACAGGCGCTGACCCTTGAGATCGATATCGCCCGGCGGTATGGTCTGGGTATTTCCGGGCGGCTTTACCAGTCGTACCGTAAACCAGAAGGTACTCCCCTGACCAGGAGTGCTGTCGACTCCAATGCTGCCTCCCATCATCTCTGCAAGTTGTTTGGCAATCGCTAGCCCGAGTCCGGTACCGCCGTACTGGCGTGTGGTCGAGCTATCCGCTTGAGAAAAGGATTGGAACAACCGTGCGCCTGCTTCGGGAGCGATGCCGGGACCAGTGTCATTGACCTCAAAACGCACCAGCACGGTGTCCGCTCTCGCTTCGGCCAGCCTGGCCCGCATCACCACCTCTCCCTGGTCCGTGAATTTAATGGCGTTGCCCACCAGGTTCACGAGGATTTGACGCAGCCGGCCGGGGTCGCCCCTCAGTATCGTAGGGACATCATGGTAGACCAGACAAGCGAGCTCCAACCCCTTGCTGTCAGCCCGTTCGGCCAGCAAGACAGCCACCTCTTCGATGACGGTGCGCAGATCGAAGTCGAGGTGCTCCAGATCCAGCTTGCCCGCTTCGATTTTCGAGAAGTCGAGGATATCATTGATAATGGTCAATAGCGCCTCGCCCGAGCGACGCACTGCCTCACCATACTCGCGCTGCTCTTGGGTGAGCTCGGTGTCGAGCAGCAAGCCAGTCATGCCGATCACACCATTCATGGGGGTGCGAATCTCATGGCTCATGTTCGCCAGGAAGGCGCTCTTGGCATGATTGGCAGCCTGGGCCTCCCGCAACAGACTCGCATTTTCCTCTTCGACGCGCTGGCGCGTTTCGATCATGCGCTGAAACGCCGTAATCAAATCCGCGATTTCTCCGGACGTCTTATGGTGGGCCAGTGCTTGCAAGCCCGCATCCCCCTGAGTGAGGGATGCTTGGCCGGTCCTTGTACTGGGATGGGTGATGCGACCCGGAACCCCCGCGATCGCATTCATCACAGAGACCGCCTCCTTCAAGGGGGTAAATGTCCGATGCGTATACCAATAGAGGCCGACCAGCGCGCTGACGACCACCAACACGACGGCGCCATAGGCAATCCGATTGATCCGGCGTTGTTTGGTATAACTCTCGGTATGGTCGTCGATGCTGACGAGCTGGGCTTGAGCCTGTCCAGACGCATCAGCGATGGGCGTGCTTAGGACGGAGTAAATCTTGTCGTGCAATTGATAAATCCTAAAAGACTGGGTACCTAGGGCGGGCAAGTCCGGCTTCAGATGGCTGAGCAATAGCGCATCTGTGGTGTATTCGGCGCCGCCATCCTGCTGCAAGATATAGGCTTCAGCCCGGCGCTTGCGTTTGAAGTCATTCAGGGCGTCCTGTAGACTGCGCGCAAAAATCCCCGCTCCGATAGGTTTACCCCGCAGATACAGGGGGAAGACGAGAAGCGCCACCAGCTCACCGTCATCATCTCGTTCAATACCCTGTTTCATCTTGCCTTGCTGGAGGGCTTCAAGCACAAGAGCCTTCTTGGTCTTCCCCATCAACAGGTGCGGCGTAGAAAATAGCACAGCGCCATCCAGATCGGTCAATTGCAGCTTGGTGAGGACAGATGTGGCGCTCAGACGATTGTAGGTCGGTATGGCGTTGGCCGCCAACCTGCTGGGATTATTTTCATGGAGGGCTTGCAAAGCCCCCTCGTTCCTGGTGAGTCCGGACGTGTTAGCGGTCATAAGCTCCAGCTGACCGGAGACGATCTCGTGCCAGAGCACATCCTGTCTGGAAATGGTCGCATGGCGAAACCGCTCTTCAACACTGTTCTGGGCCATCCAGCCCAGCCCGATCAGCGCGACGGCAACGAGCAAGAGGGTGGACATCACAACCAAAATCAAACGTGTCTGCAATGTCACGGCAACCCCACCTCCCCAAGCGCCGCCCTACTCTACAGGATAACCTGCCGCTTGCCAGTCAGGGAACCCAAGGCGATAGTAGAACACCCGGGAAAACCCCCAACTGACAGCAGAAGCAGCGGCCTGAGAACTGCGCGGGCATTTGGTCCCATTACAGTACACCACCACTTCCTGGTCCGGTCGTGCCGCGGCACGTAAGGAAGCCTCGGTAAACACTTCGTCTAACTCTAGATGTACGGCACCAGGTATGCGTCCTGCCTCCCAATCAGCATCGTTCCGCACATCGACGAAAATCGCGCCGCTGTCAAAAAGTGGCTTTGCCCGAGCCGTATCGATCGTGATCGCCCCGGGCACGGTTTCCGGGGAGACATATGCGGGCGCAGCTTTGGCTTGCGGCGTCATGATCATCATGAACAGAATCCATGCTAACACCGGGCTATCGATCATGGCACACCTCCTACGGGCGACTAGGGCCGCAACCGCCCTCCTCAAATCGGTCAAAAGTCTCAGGAGGTCTGTGGGAACACAGGTAGCTAAGATTGAGCATTCCTCCTATGCCAGGCATGGGATGGCAGGTACATCCGCTGCCATAGACATCTCCATAGCAGTACCAATGCTACCATATAATAAATAATCAATAAAGATAAAAAATAATCTTTTATTATCTATTATTAGTTCCACTATAGAGCTTCGCGCTCGTTATGGCGCTACTTGGATATACAATGGTCGGTGCCAGTGCGCTGACGAGCTTGACTGCCTCGGGAGGGCAGCACGGGCTGTCTCGAAACTTGCAAACGAGGTTCAGATGGAAGCTGTAGAGCGCGCCACACCTTGGTCTTGACACTACACACCAACCGCTCTACACTCGCATCGAGTCCTGGCCATAATATAGGGAGGCCATGCAGCGGTTACCCTTGGATACACATGACAACAACAATCGGAATCGTCAAGCTGGGGCGAATGCTCATGCGCGAGCATAGCATTGAAATGAACCCGCTCAATGGGTGAGGCCATGCGTTCCCTGCACCGATACACCGCTCTGGTGCTTGTTATCTTTCTTGTGGTGGCGTGTGCCACCACGAACATCCCCCCCATCGGCTCCTCTCACCAACCCTTCCAACTTGCAGCCGACGAGCGCGAGATCTGGGAACAAAGCGAAGCGGAACAGCAAAAGCTCAACCGCCGGGGGCGCTTATACCAGGACCTACTGCTGGAGGAGTATATCAACGAGATCGCACGTCGCATGACCCCTCCTGAACTGGAGGAGCAAGGGGTGCCGATTCGCGTCAAAATCCTTCGAGATCCCAGCCTCAATGCATTCGCCTACCCCAATGGCGCCCTTTATATTCATACGGGGCTGCTGGCCCGGGTGGAAAATGAGGCGCAATTGGCCAGCGTGCTGGGGCATGAAATGACCCATGTAATCAATCGCGATGCGGTGCGACAGCACCGCAGCACGCGGAACAAGGTGATCGCCGCGAACGTCGCGTCAATTGCCGCCAGCATCGGTATCTCCGCCGTGGCGGGCGATCAATGGCGGCAAGGCAATGCGGTGACTGCCGCGGTGGTCGGCCAAACAGCCAACGTGATGCTGGGATTAGGGCTGCAACTGGGGCTTCTGGCGGCGGTGAACGGCTACGGCAGGGATATGGAGGATGAAGCCGACGTCGGGGCGATGCGTCTGATGACGCAGGCGGGGTATGACATCAACGAGGCGCCCAAAGTGCATCAGATGTTGCTCCAACGCTATGGTGATCCGTCGCGTCTGGAGAACTTTTTCTTCGGTAATCACTCGCGCAATCAGGAGCGTATCGAGCATTACGCGCGCATGCTCAATACGGAGTACGCCCAGGTGGCGCAGGCCTCGAGTCTGATCACCAATGCAGAGGAGTTTCAGCGGCGTACCCGTCCGTTGGTCCGAGATAACGCTATCCTCGATGTCGAAGCCGGCCGCTACGGCACCGCCAAGGCGGCCCTGGAGCGCGTGCTGGCCGTGGCTCCGACCGACGCCAAAGCGCATTTCTATCTGGGTGAGCTCTATCGCAAGCAGCGTCGGGCTCCTACCGACGTCGAGCAGGCTGTCCAAGCCTACCAGAAGGCCGCCGAGCACGATCCGTCCTATCCCGACCCACAACGCAGCCTTGGCTTGCTCTACTACACGACTGGCAAAAAGGCCGAGGCGCGACAAGCGTTCGAACGCTATCTGGAACTGAAACCCCACGCTGATGACCGCCAACAGCTCCGCGAATATCTCATGGAATTGCAGCATAATCCGGCATGAGCACTGACCATTGGTACCTCTTGCCGGTGGGCTTTGCGATCGCCCTCCTGGCGATGTCCAGCGGCATCTCCGCCGGCAATTTCTGGGTTCCGGTGTATCTGCTATGGGCCAGATTCGAGCCGCCGGTGGCCTTTTGGATGACCTTGGCGACCATGCTCTGCGGCTACGGCAGCGGTGTGGTGCGCAATCTGCGGCAGGAGACGCTCGATCGCCGCATCATCAGCCATCACCTGCCCTTCGCAATACCTGCCGCCCTTGTCGGCGGATACCTGGCGCCAGTGTTGAACATCTCCTGGCTGGTTCTCCTGTTCGGACTCTTCGTGCTGGTCTATGGCGTGCATATGTTGGTGCATTTGCTGAAGGGCACCGTCGAAGAGTCTGCGCCGCAAGGGCTTGACTTGCCCTCTCCTGTCGGGAAGAAGTCTGTGATGTTCTTTCTCTCCGCTGCAGCCAGGTACCACTTTCGCTCCCTCTCCTTCCGGGACAGGACTGGGGTGAGGGATGGTGCAACTGCTCTTCTGGGTGGCATCCTACTCGGTCTGATCACTGTGGGACTGGGCGAACTGTTGCTCCCACGCCTGCTAACCGCCCGTAAATCGCTCTCCCCTGCCGAAATCGTGGGTTCAACTGTGCTGCTGATCTTCGTAGCCAGTCTAGCGGCGGCTTTGGTGCGCCTGAATGGGCCGTTTCTGGCAGGGCTTAGCGAGCAACGAGCCACCCTGATGGGGGCAATGGTGTTCGCCGGGCCGGGCGTTATCCTGGGCGGACAACTAGGTCCGATGGTGGCGCGACGCTTGAATGTGCGCACCTTGCGCTGGTACGTGGCGGTTATCCTCCTGCTGGTGGGTATCCTGATGCTGGTGCGTTTCGCGGCGCTGGTCGTGTTCACCCGCTAGAGGCCCGCGCCAACCGAACCTCTGAAGATCGACGCTACCGCACGAGTCGAACCGTACCCCTTCCGCTTCCAGCAGGGCGCGCTGGATCCCCTCGTAATGCCGATCGCAGCGCGAGCTGACGCGTCCGGCCGCATTGATCACCCGTTGCCACGGAATGTCCGAGCCGGTGGGCAGGGCGTGCAGCGCATAGCCGACGGCTCTGGCGGCGCTGGGATGCCCAAGCCAGCGCGCGATCTGGCCATAAGTGGTCACCTTCCCCGCTGGGATCTGCGCCACCAGACGATAGACCGCGGCGTAAAAATTGGGGACATCTTCGCGATTGGCGCCTGTCGATCGCATCCTCGTCACCCTTGTCATCGCTTCTCTGAAGCTGCCTCGTCAGCACTGCTGCAGCCGTACCTTGTCAAACGGGGGCAGCCCATGCGCCCACACGGGCAGGCTACAGAGCGCCCCGGCTCGAATCGTCAGGCATGCCTGAGGAAAACCCTGTGAAAAATTGCCCGCGTTTTGGTAAGCTCAGCGCCATGCATGGCATGCAGTCGGCCGCGACCCATCGCAGAAGTTCTCGGGGGCGCGATGGTGACCGCCACGATACGGGAAAGTTTGTCAGTTGACAAGTCTGGAGGTAGGGACATGAATCACCCGATACCACAGCGAACGTTGGTGGTGCAGCCGGACGACGGAGTTGACCCCGTGCTCGGGCTGCTTGCCGATGCGACGGAATCATTACGTGTCAAACAGTTCACCTTGAGCGAACCTCGCCTCGTGCAGGGCCTCATCGATGCCCATCGACGTGGCGTCGCGGTCCGTGTCATGCTCAATCCCCAACGTTCCTCAGGAGATCGCCCGAACGACGCCGTCTTTGGCCAGTTGCAGCAGACGGGCATGGCGGTCCATTGGACCAGTCCGGCCTACGTGGTCACGCACGAGAAATCCATCGTGGTCGATGATCGCCGCGCACTGATCGCCACCTTCAACCTCGTGGTGAAATACTTTACGGAAACGCGCGACTATGGCGTCATCACCACCGATCCAGCACAAGTGGCGCAAGTTGCCGCAGGCTTCGACGCCGACTGGCAGCACGTGCCGTTTCATCCTGATCCACAAGCGAGCTTGCTGTGGAGCGTAACCAATGCGCGCCCGCTCATGGCCCAGTTCATCGATCAAGCCCGGCACTCCCTGGATATTCAGCACCCCAAGTTCGTCGATGCCACCATCGTCGAGCGCGTGGTGGCGTCACAGGAACGCGGTGTGCACGTCCGTGTGCTGTGCGGTGGTAGGCATGGTCTCAGCGACTATGACGTTCTCGATACGTTCGCCTCATTGCGTCTTCTGCAGCGGGCGGGGATCAGAGTACATCGCCAAAAGCATTTAAAGCTGCATGCCAAACTCATCCTGGCCGACGACAAGCGAGCTTTGCTGGGCTCGATGAACATCGATCGGAGCGCCTTCGATCTGCGGCGGGAACTTGGCATCAGCTTCGACGATGAACCGATCGTGGCGCGTCTGTCGCACATTTTCACCCACGAATGGAAGCATTCACATCGTTACGAGGTACCCGATCCACTGGAGGTGGAGAAACCTGCTGATGAGGAACTGCCCCACGACCCGGAGTTTATCCATGAGTAAGGCCGCCCTCGACCGCAAACAACCTGCTGTGACGCATCGTGACCTGGCTCTCTGCTTTCTCAAGATCGCGCTGGTGAGCTTCGGTGGAGGGCTTTCCGCCTGGGCTCGTCAGGTGCTCGTCGAGGAGCGTCAGTGGCTGACCGATGAGGAGTTTCTGACCGCTCTGACGCTGGCCAGACTCTTGCCAGGACCGAACGTGACGAACCTGGCGGTCTACGTCGGCACTCGTTTTCATGGACTGTCGGGTGCGGGTGCCGCGCTCGCAGGTCTGACCCTGGTGCCGCTGGCGATCATGCTCAGCCTTGGGGTCATTTATTTCCACTATCACCACCTCCCCGGCTTTCAGTCGGTGCTCACCGGGGTGGTGGCCGCAGGAGTCGGGCTGACCCTGTCGATGGGAGTGAAGGCGGGACTGGACATCCTCCGTCAACCGATGGCGGTAGCGTTGGCCGTCGCGGCCTTCGTCGGCATGGCCATCCTACGTTGGCCACTATGGCTCGTTCTGGTAGGGCTGGCTCCCATCGGCATGGCCTGGTACTGGCCCCGCGAGCGGAAGAACCAAGAGGAGGAACCATGACCATGAACGGCGGAACCTTGCTGCAGCTCATCGTTGTGTTTGGCTCGCTCTCGTTGCTCTCCTTCGGCGGTACGAATACGGTGCTCCCCGAAATGCATCGTCAGGCCGTGACAGGCTACCATTGGCTCACCGATCTGCAGTTCGCGAGCATCTTCGCCATCTCCCAGGCGTCGCCAGGCCCCAGCAGCCTGATCGTCAGTTTGGTTGGGCTCAAGGCCGCTGGCTGGCTTGGGGCTCTGGTGGCAACGATTGCCATGTTCACCCCAGCTGCCGTGTTGACCTTTGCCGCCAGTCTCGCGTGGGAGCGTTTCAGAGATGCCAAATGGCGCATAGCCACCGAAAAGGGCTTGGCTCCGATTACGGTCGGTCTTCTGCTGGCGAGCGGACTAGTCATCACGCGCGCCGCCGACCATGGGTGGTCGGCCTTCATGCTCACTGGGGCGACGACGATCCTGCTCGTCATCACGCGAGTGAATCCGCTCTTCGTTATGGTGGGAGCGGGGATCATCGGTGGGCTGGGGCTGGTCAAATAGGCTCTGGGAGCGTGCCGGCGGTTCTTCTCACTTGAGTTCGATCATATCGCACGCCATAATCTTGCGTGTGCAATGGGCCAAAGTCTGACAGGGACAAGGGAGGAGAAAGCCATGCCATCGGAAGAAATCCGGAAATTTTGGGAGCAGACCCGAGCGGCGCTGGCCGAGGTGAAGATGGATGCCACGGTTGAGCCCATAGAGCAGAGCGACGTCTTTACCATGGAAGGACGCATTAAGACCCGGACCATCTACCGCGTCATCATGTCGAGCTTTGAGGGGCGGCGCATCCGGGCCTGGTACACCGTGCCAAGCGGTCAACCCCCAGCCCGGGGATGGCCAGCCATCATGGAGGTGCCGGGCTACGGGGGCATCCTGACGCTGCCGCTGCATCTGGTTCAATATGGCTATGCGACGCTATCCCTCTACCCACGGAGTCAGGGAGAGAGCCTGCAGGAATGGCAGATCGAGCATGGCACCAGGCTGATCTATCACGTCACCGATCGGGAGCGTTACTACTACCGGGGCGCCTACATGGACTGCGTGCGGGGTATAGACTTCCTGCATAGCCGGGCTGAGATCGATACCAGCCGCATCGGCGTGTGGGGGTCCAGTCAAGGGGGCGGCTTGACGCTGGCCACCGCGGCCCTTGACCATCGCGTGTCTGCCGCGGTGGCCGGAGTGCCGTGGCTGTGCAACTTCCCTGTGGCAGCGGAGATCACCACCTCGCCTTATGTCGAGTTACACGATTATTTGCAGCAGCACCCCGAGGAACGCGATAGGGCGCTGGCCACTCTGGCCTACTTTGACCAGATGACCCTGGCCGAGACGATTGCTTGTCCCACACTGATCGCGAGTGCCATCACCGACGAGGTCCACCCCTTGCGCACGGTCATGCCGGTCTTCGAGAAAATTCCGGCGTTGAAATCGATCATCGTCTATCCCGACCTCGACCACGAGTATCGCACTGATTTCGCCGTGCACGGCAAAGCCTGGATGGATCGCTACCTGCGCTGACCCTGGTGACTTGTCATGGAGGCCCCTCGTAGTCGGAGCGGCCTCCTGTTCCATCCGCATGTAGGCTGTGTGCAAGAGCCTATGACGGAGGTACGATTTCGCCTATCCATGCCGGCTGTATCGAGGGGTCGAGATGCCACGGGTGTTCATCGGCTATGCGCGTCATGACCTGAATGCCGTACAGCAGCTCGAACGCGCTCTTCAGGCCCACGACCTCATCGTACGGCGCGATCAAGAGAGCATCTATGGTGGGCAGCAGTGGCCAAAGGCCATCGGGGAAGCCATAGCAGCTCACGACTACGTCTTGCTGGTATGGTCCAAGAGCGCTGCCCAATCGCATTTTGTGAAATTCGAATGGAACAGTGCCATTGCCTTGCGAACAACTATCCTTCCATGCCTGCTCGATGACACCCCACTGCCACCCGCTTTCAGCGGTCTCAACGCTATCGATATAAGACAGCTGAACGATGCCCTCCCCAGAATTTTGCGGGCGCTCCAACAGCCTGTTCCAGCGCCAGATTCCGTGCACAGCACCGACGTCATCGCCCAACTCCGATCGCTCGCACCGGCGGAGCCCGAAGAGGTGGTCGAGGCTGCCAGATCCATCTTTGCGCAGCAGGGTTGGAGCGTGCAAGGCAACGTTTATCGAGCTGCTGGAGACTTCCATCTGACGATAGCACAGCCGGGAACAAAGCCTGCGAAAACGATCGTGGAAAAATGGCAGACCTGGGTGGCCTTGTTCGTTGTCGTCTTGCTCGTTGGCCTCTTGACGATCACAACGTTGGCCGCTGATTTACCCGCAAAGATCCGCAAAATATTCGCTCCATTCGAAGTGAAGTGATAGGTTTCAAAAAGCCACCTCGTGTCAGTCATCAGCTTTCTGTAATACATGCCCTAGCGGTCCTGACGGGACCGCGGGTTGAAGCCTCAAGCCCCTCCCACCAGGCCGAAATGTCTGGCGATCGCCAAAACCACCACCACACCCCCTACGACTGCCAACAGTTCCCAGCTCATATGCCCTCCTAGACAGAAAGCTCCATCAGATCACGCGCCAGGACGAAATCGTCGTGTAGCCCCTCCAATCCCGTCAGCAGATCGCGTGCACTGGTGTAGCGCGCGCTGATATGCGTCAACAGCAGCCGCTTAACCCCCGCCTCTTTGGCAAGCACCGCCGCTTGCCGCGATGTCGAATGGCCCTTCTCGGCAGCCTCTTGTTCTGCACCTGGGGCCAGGGTGCTGTCATACAGCAAAAGATCAGCATCGCGTGCCAACAGAGCCGCCTCGGGACAGGGACGCGTGTCCAGGCAATAGCCAATGCGGCGGCCGCGCTTCGGTGGGCCGAGCACGTCATGCGGGTGAGCCGTGCGACCATCGGGCAGTGTCACCGGCTCACCCCTCTGCAGGCGACCATAGATGGGGCCTTTGGGGATGCCCAGGGCTTCGGCGCGCGCCACATCGAACGTGCCCGGTTTATCGTGCTCCTGCAAGGCATAACCAAAGGTCAGAATGCGGTGATTGAGCGGCTGACATTCGATCGTGTAGGTCTCCGTCTGGCAGACGGTCCCCGGATGGGCTTCGTGGAAGATGATCGGGTAGCTGAAGCCGGTGCTCAGCAACCGAGCCGAGGTCGTTACATAGTCTGCCAGCGCCGGTGGGCCATACAGCTCGATGGGGCGTTCGCGTCCAGAAAGCTCCATCGTCATCAGTAGGCCCATAATCCCGATGACATGGTCGCCGTGCATATGGGTAATGAAAATCCGGCTCAGCCGTCCATGGCGTAGGCCGGCCTTACGCAGCTGAAGCTGTGTGCCTTCGCCGCAATCGAAGAGGAGCGTCTCCCCTTCATACAGGACCGCCGTTCCCGACGTACTGCGTTCCGGTGTGGGCAGCGCTGCTCCAGTGCCGAGCAGAATGACTTGCATCGGAATGGCCACCGTCTCACCTCATCTGCCAATATAGGATACAGGGCATTATACGAAAGGGTGGCCCCATCGGCAAGGACAGCGCCACATTACCTCAACATCCCTTCCGCAAGGGTCTGGTGTGGTCGCCATCGCCTCCACCTTCAGCTAAAAGACAGGTGTGAGGCGAGGCAAGCCCAACCGCTCGATCCTGCTCTGCCGCCCTCACCCCAACCCTCTCCCGAAAGGAGCGGGAGAACCGTCTGGGCACTCAACCAGGCGCCTGTGCCCCCAGAGGGAGAAGGAACCTCGTCTGGGTGCTTAACCTGGCGCCTATGCTTTTGCAGGGAGAGGGCTGGGGTGAGGAACAGTTAGAGGCACGACGCTTGACAGGCGCATGCGGGTAAGTATAGAGTAGCCCTGCAAATTTGGCGAATGTCTCGTCTGCCGTACAAAGCAAAGGAAGGAGGGTTGTCGATGCTGCCGCGTATACTCTGTACCGCGGGCGCTTCTTCACGCGTCTGATGGCGCGCCGCTTCCATAGGGGAGCAGGTACACGGGCTGTACCTGACACTGGAAAGCCGGGAAGGTAAGGGCGCAGCGGACCAGACAGCGGTGAGGGGTGCCCCGGGTTGGCCCAGGTTGGGTCGACCCTGGTGTGGACGAACCATCGTCGCACGCCAACCATCCTGACCTTGTCCTCCATCTAGCTTCCGTCCTCATCACCTTCACGGGATTTCCACAGCACTTTTTTCTCATGCCTGACAATAGGCCGCAGGGGTTTGTCTGCCGGTACCGTATTGCATTGCTGGCGCAGCCATGACGGCCTGATGGGCTCGCGTGTCATCGTCGCCGAAGCCGCGCCGCGGCCAGCACTTATGATGTGCTCGACGAACGCACCGCATGCAAGAGCCCGAGGGGCCCCAGAGCGTTCCGTCATGCGGAACCGTCATTCGGGAGGAACTCTATGAGCTTCATGATGAACCGAAGGTGTGTTGCCGGACTAGTAGGTGCCTTGCTCGCGTTCGCAGGAATAGCCTTCAGCCTGGCTGGGGAATCCAGCTCGACAAAAGCCACTCCGGGCGATTCAGCGGCGCGCCAGGCGACCTTTGAGGTGCGCCACGAACTTAAAGTTGTCGTTCCGGAAGGCGCCCAGCGCGTCCGCGTCTGGTTTGTCTTACCACAGGAAGACCCCATTCCAGGCGATGGAATCGCGTCGGCCCAGCGCGTCACCGATCTACAAATCGACACGCCATATCCGTATCGCGTCGAGCGCGATTCGGAGGGGAGCAAGGTCCTCTATCTCGAGGCCACCAACCCCAAAGACAAAGAGCTGAAGATCGTCGAGACCTTCGTCGTGACGCGTAATGAAGTGCGTACGAACGTCGATCCGAGCAAAGCCAAACCGCTGACGGAAGCCGACCGCGTCAAGTTTGCGTCGTATCTGGCGGCCAACAAGCATGTCGAGATCGATGATGAGATCCGCAAGCTCGCCCATGAGATCGTCGGCGATGAGACCAACCCCGTCCTGGCGGCCCGCAAGCTTTATGACTGGGTACTCCACAACGTCGATTACTGGGTAAAAGACCCCAAGAACAAAAAAGCCTCGCCGGTCGGCAGTACCACCTACTGCCTGACCTTCCGCACCGGCAACTGCACCGATTTCGAGTCGCTCTGGACCTCGTTGGCTCGGGCCGTGGGCATTCCGACCCGTATCGTCTACGGCTCGTTCTTCAAGCCCGACCTCAATGGTGTTGATGGCGACCAGAGCTACCATTGCTGGGCGACCTTCTATGCTCCAGGGATGGGCTGGATTCCCCACGACGTGGCGGTAGCGGACATGTACGTGGGTGAGATGGTGGCCACGCCTGATAATGAAACGCTGATGCGTCGGACTACTGCGGATGGGATGTTCGGAGCCGACCCAGCCAAGGTGGACTACTACTTCGGCAACATGGATGAACGCCGCATGGTGTGGTCGATCGGAAGAGACCTGGTCCTGAGCCCGAAGCAGGATGGCGATCCTGTCAATGCCATGGCCAAAGCCTACGTCGAGATCGATGGCAAAGTGCACCCTGAAGGGGCCAGCGGCTGGGTGCGGAAGCTGACCTACCGCGAGCGCAAAGCGAGTTAGCAGCTCGCCCGACGTCGGCATTACTCCCCTCCCTCTTGCTGCCAGCCCACTGGTGCGTGCAAGGGGAGGGGACACCTGCTTATGCTGCTCCTGTCTGCTCTTCGGGGCCTGGCCTGAGCGGCCTTGCCCCGTTAGCTGCACCCGCCCACCTGAGACCATTTCGGCACGGCCGTCACGATGTCGGAGCCCGACGTCAAGTTCCGCGCTGGCGTTTGGGAAAGGAGATATTACAGACCTGAGAAGCGCCGTAACCGTTCATCTTTGGCCGCCATAGCCATTTTCACCTGCTTGGACTATAATGGGCCATCGCCGCGGTGGGCGACCAGTATAGCTGACCATGTCTTTCCAATCTTTAACAGGACATGCGTTCCCGTGAAGATGGCGGGCGATGTGGGCAGCGAAGCGACAGGAGGGTAGAAGATGCTCGTTCCTTTTGGCACCAAAGTGATCGACACCGATGGTAAGGCCGTTGGTTCGCTCAAGCACCTGGTATTAGATCCGCAATCCCGCCAGGTTGTGGGCTTCGTGGTCCATCATGGATTACTGCATCGCCTAGAGGTAGTTGTGCCGCTGAGCAAAGTGGCAGCTTTCGGGGAGGAAGTGCGGCTGGCGCTCCACGCTGACGAGATCGATGGCCTTCAGCTCTTTCACGCGCCGCATTTTCAGGTCATGCCCGATCACTGGGAGATGCCCCTCGGTTTCGATCAGCGTGACTTCTTTCTCGTGGGCGGCTTGGGCTGGGCTGGGGGCGATCTACCGTTCGAGACGACTTCGCCCACCATGTCGGGAACACCGCGCTTCATCGTCGACCCAGCGCCTGCCGAGGACCAGGAGGAGCTGGACGTCGCTGCCGGCATGCACGTCTATGATAGCGTCGGGCAGCGGGTGGGAGATGTCGAGTCTGTGGAATTCGATCAGGTCTCAGGGAAGATCAGCCGCATCACCATCAAGCGCGGCTTTCTGTTCCACACCGAGGTGACGATTCCGGCCAGCATGATCGGGACGATCAGCGACCGCATTGCCCTCAACATTGACGCCGAGACCGTGAAAAGCCTCGAGCCCAGTAGGTAAGCACAGCTGATGTGACCACAGAGGCTAGAATGGAGTCGAGCTATGGCTTTCTTGAACGCTCTCGCGGGTGCGCTTCGATCGCGCTCACCGATGCAAACTACTGGCGCTGCGAGCCCCTCCATGGAGACGACCTCCGCTACTGTGTCCACTGGAGCGAAGGAAGGCGGTCCACCACCGCCCACAGGCGCGCCGGGGCACAGTACCCCCACGACGGAAGAAGAGCAGGAACCCAGCAACCATGAGAAGAATTTGATGCTCCATCTGAGCAACGTTTCTCATGCCGTCAATCATTTCCAGAACCAGATGATGACCATGTTGTGGCCATACATTATAGCCGAGCTTGGCATGAGCTATATCCAGGTGGGCGTCCTCTCGGCGATTTCCGGAACCATCAATAGCATCTGCCAGGGCGCGTACGGGTTCTTAACGCCCTTCATCTCCCGCTGTAAGGTCCTTGGGTTTGGCAACGTCGGCATCGCGCTGGGGACGCTGATGAGCGGTCTGGCCGGCTCTTATCCCATGCTGATCGTGGCCCGGGGCGTCGCCGCTATTAGCTCCAGTGCCCAGCACCCGGTGGGCTACAGCATCCTCGCCAGCTACTTTCCGAAAAACCGCGGTGCCGTGATCGCGCTGAACACAAGTATATCGAACGTGGGCACGTTAATCGCGACACCCCTCGCGACCGCTCTGCTACTATTCATGAGCTGGCGGGCAATCTTTATGGTGGTCTCTCTTGCCAGCCTCATCATGGGTCTGGTCTTTTTCTTCTTCCGAGATTATGGGGCGCCGAGTCGCGTGGGGTCTGGGAGGACTCGACTTGCCCAGGGCTTCAGGAGCTACCGACGCGTGCTGAAGAATCGCAATATGGTGCTCATCGCCCTGGTGTTCATGGTCGGCGGCGCCGGCCGTGACGGTGGGGTGAACAATATCTACTTTGCGCCGCACCTCGCCAACGATTTTGGCTATTCAGCGCTGATGGTTGGCACCTTGATGACTGCGATCAGCATTGGAAGCATTGTTGGTCCCATCGTTTTCGGGTGGCTCTCCGATAAGTTGAGCCGCACGCGCATGCTACAGGTGTCTCTGGCGCTGTCCTGCATCGGCTCTCTATGGGTGGCCCATCTCGGTCCGAGCGCAGTAGTGCTATTTAGCAGCCTCCTACTCTATAGCGCCTTCACCTCGTCGCGAGGTCCCCAGACGCAGGCCATCATCGCCGATTCTACCACCGACGAGGACCGAGACGCAGCCTTTAGCACGTATTTCCTGTTGGGCTTCCTCTCCCAGCCATTCTGGGTACTGGTCACAGGATACCTCATGGACAAAGCTGGATTCGCGTCCGCGCTGACGGTGCTGAGCACAACGTACATCGTGGGTATCGTGATTCTGTGTTTCGTGCGCGATGAGCGAACACCAGAGAGGAAACCGGCCGCGTGAACCTCCTCGCCTAGTGTGCGCTTCCTAAGAGCCTCACAGCAAGGATAGAAGGGCAGCAACTCGCTTGTTCCTTGTGCGACAAGGAACCGTTGGTCGTGCTGTGGCTCTCTATCCTCGCGCCAGATCGTGGCAATGACCTCCACCGCCTTACCCGACTCTGGATGAGTAAACCTTACCAGCAGCGTTCACCTCTGCACACATTCCGAATATGCTGCGTATGCGAGCTGTTCAGGTCCTTCTTGGCAGCTTATGCGTCCCAGCTGGGCGATGCTGCGCAGCGGTGTGCGGGGATAGTATCCATCTAGATCGACTTCCATCTCCGCCTCCACCTTAAGCTCGCTCTGAAGCTGCCAGTCGCCGTCGGCTGGACCCACGCGACTCGGAAAAGACGAGACGGAGCGCCAGCTCGATGAGTGGCAGAGATGCGTCAGGGTGTAGTGGCCTGTGCGGTCCGACGATGCCGGTAGGCAGTAATGACGTGGCGATGGATTGATCCCCCGCGTCTGCCTCGGGCGGGTACCCAAACATGGCCACGACCGATAGCGGGAGCGCTCGTCGAGACGGTACGCGCCGCGACCGAGCGCTTCCAAAACGTCGAGGAGGCGACGGAGGCAGGCTACGCTGACGCCCTCGTGTGCGTCAGCGGACCTGAGGAGGGTGCGATGGGCGTCCACTTCGGCAACGCCACGCTGATCGGTGACGGGGAGCTGGACCCGGAGCGTCCTGAACTGCTCGTGTACGAGCCAAAGAACGGGCAGTTGCACCTCGTCGCCGTGGAATATCTCGTTATCGCGGCGGACCGGGACGCCAAGCACCCGACGACGCCGCCATCGCTGCTAGAGCAACTGTTTCATTACAATGGCAGCCCGAATCGCTATGGCCTCCCGGCGTTTTACGAGCTGCACGTCTGGGCCTGGCAGCATAATCCACACGGGATGTGCACCGAATTGAATCCCACAGTGTCGTGCGCGGGATACTCGCCAGAGGCCGCGATGCCAGCCTCGGCAGAGGCGCACGGGGTCGGTCACTGACGTCATCATCCGTGTCGGTCGGGGCCATGGGCGCGGGCACCGTCTCAGACGACGCGAATGCGAGTCTGACCGGCGACGGCAGTGGCTTCCTCCACCCGCCTCACGTTTGGAATTGTCCCGCAATTGACAGCCGCGTCGCACGATCGGCTTCCCGGTAGTCATTGCGAAATTTTTGGCGCTAAGACTGCTTGAACATTGACGTGGCATGGACATGTCTCATCTATATATGCTGCTAACGACTTGACAAGAGGATGTTTATTGAGATGAGAAGATGAGACGTCTGCACGAGCTTTCAGCCGCTTTTGGGAGCACTTCCTTAAGGTCTCGTGTAACGGTCGTTTGCTAAGACTGCTTATAACTACTTGTCGAGTAAGGCGTAATACCTTAGCGCCAAAAATTTCCCGATGACTACCGGGAAGCCCTCTCCCGCTAGGAGAGGGTGGTTTAAGGGGTGTCAGGGCTGCGCGACTTCTCGGCACGTCGCCATGTCAATGGTCTCGCACAGCTTCAAGCTGCCAGGCCAGGCTATCATGGAGCCCCAGGAGGGAATCTCCCAGGCCTGCTCCAGCCAAGTCACGTGCTGTGCGGTGGCCTCGACATTCAGATAGGCCGTGCAGTGAGTCTCGGGATACGCTTTCGACAACCAGGCCTCCGGCCGCTCCAGCGTGGGCTGGGGTGTCAAGCGGGCATTGATGACCTGCGGCCGATGCCCCGCACACCCCACCAGCAGCAGGGCGCCCAGCGGCACCAGAGGCACGAGTGAGCGCAGGCGGGTAAGGCTGGGGCGTTGATGGATTGCTGGCATATGATACCCTCCTATCAGGGGTTCCTCTCGGGGGTTCGCGTCGGGGCAGGCTGCAGATAGGACGCAGCCCCAAGCCCGGCCGTCGCTGGACTTGTTGCCCCCAGGGCACCCTACAGCGGTATGCCCCGCGGGGTCAATACAACGTTCGGGGGAAGCGTTGCCGTCGCGTCGGCTTGTGGGTGGGTGAATCTAACCCAGCTGTTCATGGCTGACCATCGCAAACCTCGTCACGATTGACTCTGTTGGTTAAGTGGTGGTGGCCAATCTCTCACGCCATGGGCGTGTATGTCACCAGGGGGATGTTCGCGGTCTCAGTGCCCTTCAAACGTCATATGCACGCTCGCATTTCCGCGCGTTTTTGACTTAACCAACAGAGTCAGTTGTGGCGAGGTTTGTCCACCACTCGTGTCGCCAGGGGAATGAGAGCCTGGCCCTCGTCGGTGAGGTCAATCCCGCTAGTGGTCCGGTGCAACAGGCGGGTGTTCAGATGCCGCTCCAGCGCGCTGATCTGTCGCGAGATGGCGGGCTGCGTGCGGCGGCGCTCCTGCGCGGCGGCCGAAAACGAGCCGGTCTCTGCGACCCGCAGAAACGTTTGAAGCGCCGAGATCAGATCCAATGCTAACCGTCCTCCTAGCCCTCAGTGTAGCAGGTCGCAGCCCGCCGGTTCGCCTGACCTGAGTGGCTCATATGTTTCCTCATAAGGATTATGCCCAAACCTCATCTAGGCAACTTCCTAATCGAATAATATCAGTAATCACAATAACATAGCGCGTGTCGCTGACGTAGGGGCCACGGCCTTGCCTTTGCAAAACATTTGATCCCTCAGCAGCAGATCGCTCTACACGTTGGGCATTTACGGATACCTAATATCCTTGACAGTATAGAGAAGGACTGTTATGACTCAACACGTAAATTACGTTCACCAATCGCCTGAGCTCTTCAAAAAGTTTATGGAATTCAGCAGCGCGGTAAAGGAAAGCGCGATTGACGAGAAGATCCGCGATCTTGTTGCGATCAGGGCTTCGCAAATCAATGGGGGCGGATTCTGCCTGGACCTGCACGTCAAGCAGGCCAAGATCCATGGCGAGAGCGAGCTTCGCCTCTACCACATCTCGATTTGGCGGGAATCCACTCTGTTTATTCCGCGCGAACGGGCCGCGCTGGCATGGACCGAGGTGCTGACCACATTGCCCGAGCAAGGCGTACCTGACGACAGTTATGACCGTGTTCGCGGGCCGTTGTCCGAAAAAGCAATCTTGGACCTAACCTTCGTGGTCATGGCGATCACTGCTTGGAACCGCATAAACGTCGGCTTCAAGACTGTACCGGGTTCATCTGACGCGGCGTTTGGATGGGATAAAGCAGGTCTGAGCTGATCAATTGCCAAAGCAAGGTAGAGTTGGCGCTGCCTTGCTGCGCGCGTACGAGCCGGAATTTCGGCGAACCGTTGCTTGGTGACAGAGGTCTTGGCGGCATTCTATGGCAACTCCATAGAATACCTGTCCAAGGCCTTTCAACGCTCATCGGAATATCTGTTGAGACATCACAAGCCCCGACTTGCGGGCTGCGAACGAGGAGGTTCAGCATGAAGATTGTGGTGATTGGCGGCAGCGGGCTCATTGGAACAAAACTCGTAAACAAGCTTCGTGAGCTTGGCCATGAGGTCGTGGCGGCATCACCGACCTCGGGCGTCAACACCATCACTGGTGAGGGGCTGGCTGAAGCGCTTGCCGGCGCTCAGGTTGTCGTCGACGTGGCGAACTCGCCTTCGTTCGAGGACGCGGCAGTTTTGAAGTTCTTCGAGACGTCAGGTCGCAACCTCCTTGCCGCAGAAGCGGCCGCTGGCGTGGGACACCACGTTGCGCTGTCGGTCGTCGGCACCGACCGCCTTCTCCAGAGTGGTTATTTCCGCGCGAAGATGGCCCAAGAAGACCTGATCAAGGCTTCCAAGGTTCCCTATACCATCCTTCGCTCGACGCAGTTCTTCGAGTTCCTCAACGGCATTGCCCAATCGGCCACCGATGGGCACACGGTTCGCTTGTCGCCTGCCTTTGTGCAGCCCGTCGTGTCGGATGACGTGGCTGCCGCACTGGCCGACGTCACGCTCGGGGCGCCAGTGAACGGCACGGTCGAGCTGGCTGGTCCAGAACGGCTCCGTCTCGACGAACTCGTCCGACGATTCTTGAGCGCAAACCAGGACGCACGTCAGGTGGT
>Ga0137403_10001045_pt1 | contig 35134 bp, 13 predicted proteins | sample CZOMad2_1_16fung_FD_122057 | JGI IMG/M metagenome (GOLD analysis project Ga0137403, IMG submission 122057) | Vadose zone soil fungal communities from Angelo Coast Range Reserve, California, USA - CZOMad2_1_16fungal (Hybrid Assembly) | ecosystem: Environmental > Terrestrial > Soil > Vadose zone... | reverse complement strand
GTCACCTCCACCCGCATCGGCTGCGTGTTGATGAACGGGCCGACGATCGACTCCACTCCCGGCAGGTCCGCCGGCCGTCCGGAGACCGTGGTGCCGAAGACCACGTCGCCGCTCCCACTCGCCCGCGCCAACAGCAGAGCCCACGCCCCCTGCACCAGGGTGTTGAGCGTCAAGCGGTTCCGCCGCGCCACCTCGCGCAGCGCCGCGGTCGTCTCTCCTGACAGCACTCGCTCCTGCCGACGCGACTCCCGGTAGGTCGGACCTGATTTCTCGTCTCCCCCGGCCACGAACGTCGGCGACGTGAACCCCGCGAGAGCTCGCCGCCAGAATGCTTCGGCCTCTTCCAGGTCCTGTTCCTGAAGCCAGGCGATGTAGGCGTCGAAGCCCCGCGGCCGCTCCTCCCAGGGCTCGCTGCCGGCGGCGAATTGTCGGTAGGCGGTGAACAGCTCGGCGAGCAGCTGGCCCCGCGACCAGCCGTCGACCAGCAGATGGTGCTGTGTCCAGACCAGCTGGTGGACGCCAGAACCCAGCGCGAAGAGGGCCAGGCGCATCAGGGGCGCCGCCGTGAGCTCGAACCCCCGCTCACGGTCGGCGTCCAGATAGCGCGCCAGCCGGGCTTGCTGCTCGGCCAGATCGAGCCCCCGCCACGACTCGCGAGCGATTCCCAGATCGACCGCGCGGTAGACGACCTGGAGCGGCTTCTCCAAGTCCTCCCAGTGGAAGGCCGTGCGCAGGATGCCGTGCCGCGCGACCACGTGCTGGAAGGCCCGCTCCAACGCCAGGACATCGAGAGGACCGGTCAGGCGCAGGGCCAGCTGCACCACGTAGACGCCGGAGCCGGGGGCCAGCAGGCTGTGGAACAGCATTGCCTGCTGCATCGGCGAGAGCTCGCAGAGGAGCTCGACGTCATGGGAAAGATTGGAGCTGGGGTCCATCTCTTTGCAACACCACAACGGAATCGAAAGCTCTAGCGGCCCCCGGGGGCGCGCTTGCCGATCCGGGACATCAGCTTGTCCAGATCTTTCTGACTGACTCGTGCGACCGGGAAGTCGGACGGCGTGAAGCCTCCCGCCTCCGTCGACCGGCAGTGCTCGATCAAGGCCCGTAAGGCCGCGACGAAGTGGTCCGCCAGGCTCTGTACGGAGCGGCGTTCATGAAGGTTTTCGCTGTAGGCCCAGGTCAACCGCAGGCGACCGCCCGTAATGCCGCCGTTGATCTCCAGGAGGTGGGCGCGCCTCTGCCGTGGGCTCCGCGCCGGCCCTCCGGACTCGCCGGCCTGGGCGAAGAGGGAAAGCTCGGTCGTTCCCCGATCCATCTGTCCCAGGTAGTTGAAAAGCACCTGTGCAGCGGGCATCGCGCGCAGGCGCTCGACCGTCGCCTCCTCCCCCAGGCAGCGCAGGAGGCCGTAGCCGATTCCTCCCTTGGGGACCGCCCAGAGCTGCTCCTTGACCGCCTTCAGGATCTCTCCGGGGTTGCGTTTCTTGCCCAGGTCGAGAAGCACCGGGTAGACGATCGTGAACCACCCCACCGCGCGGGAGAGGTCGAGGCCCGGGAAAAGCTCCTCCCGCCCGTGGCCTTCGAGGTCGACCAGGAGGCGGGGCTCGCCCGTCCTGCCGGCGACGGCCTGGGCGAGTGCGGCGAGCAGGGCGTCGGTGATTCGGTTGTGATAGGCCGCCGGCACCTCGTTGAGAAGGGCTGTCGTCTCCTCCGGCGTCAGCTCGACGACCAGCGTGCGAGTCGAGGCCACCGTGTTGTCTCCCCCGGGGTGATCGACGGGCAGGGGCCGCACGGCGAGGCGGGCAGGGGCGAGCCAGGTTTCGAGCTCCGCCATCGCGGCGGCCGACCGCGCGTGCGCGGACAACCGCGTCGCCCACCGCCTGAAAGACGTCGGAACCGGCGCCAGGACGGCCTCGCCACCGCCGGCGATCGCGCGGTAGGCGGTCTCCAGGTCGGCCAGCAGGACGCGCCAGGAGACCACGTCCACGATCAGGTGATGGAGGAGGAGGAACAGCTTTTCCGCCCGCTTTTCGAGGACGAAGTGGGTCGCCCGCAGCAGCGGCCCCCGGGTCAGGTCCAGGCTCTCCTGGAGCGCCGCGGCGGCCGCTTCCAGGGCGCCCCGCTGCACCGCCTGGGGCAGAGCCGTCAGGTCCAGGCGGACGAGGGGCACCTCGGTGGCCGCGGTGCTCTGGCGCCAGCCGGTCGTCGCATCGCGCTCGAAGCGGAAGCGCAGGGCGGCATGGTGCGCGACGACCCGGGCGAGCGCCCGCTCCATCGCGGCGGGATCGACCGCTGCCTGCAAATCGAGCAACAACCCCTGGTTGAAGTGGTGCGGATCGGCGAGATCCTGCTCGAAGAACCAGCGCTCGATGGGGGTCAGGGGAACGTCGCCTTCGTCGTCCTCGTCGACCGCGGATGCCGCCGCCGCCAGCCGCACGGCGACCGGCGCGAGCTCAGCCACGGTCTGGTGCTGGAAGACGTCCTTGACGGTCATCCCCAATCCCGCCTGCTGGGCGCGGGAGACCAGCTGGATACAGAGGATCGAGTCCCCTCCGAGCTCGAAGAAGTTGTCGTGGACGGAGACCTTCTCGCGCCCCAGGACCTGGGCCCAGATCCGGCAGAGGATGGCTTCTGAAGGCGTCCGCGCCCCCACCACCTCGCGGTCGGCGGATTCCTTGGGAGGGGCGGGCAGGGCCGCACGATCGACCTTGCCGTTGGCGGTGAGCGGCAGGGTGGGGAGGGTGACGAAAGCCGCCGGCACCATGTAGGGAGGGAGCTTCGTCGTCAGGAAGGCGCGCAGCTCGCGCGTCGCCGGAGCGCTCTCCGGTGCGCCGCCCTCCCGCGCCACCAGATAGGCGACGAGCACCTTCTCGCCGGGCGCGTCCTCCCGCACCAGCACCGCCGAGCCCTGCACGGCGGGGTGCTCGCCCAGCGCCGCCTCGATCTCCCCCAGCTCGATGCGCAGGCCGCGGATCTTCACCTGCTGGTCGGCGCGGCCGAGGAATTCGAGCTCGCCGTCGGCCGACCAGCGGGCGAGGTCGCCGGTGCGATAGAGCCGGGCGCCGGGCGTCTCCGCCAGGGAGTCGGGAACGAAGCGTTCCGCCGTCAGGTCCGGCCGCGCCAGATAGCCGCGGGCCAGGCCGGCACCGCCGATCGCCAGCTCGCCCGAGACCCCCGCCGGCACCGGCTGGAGTCGCCGGTCCAGCAGGTGGATGCGGGCATTGGACGTCGGCCGACCGATCGCTGGCGGACCCTCCTGACCGGCGCGGGCGGGCGCCACGCGCTGGCCGCTGGCGAGGACCGTGGCCTCGGTCGGTCCATAGAGGTTCCACAGGTCGAAGGGGTGGGACGGGGACGACCGGCGGTGCAGACGGTCGCCGGCGGTGTGCAGGGCACGGAGCGCCATCCCGGCCGGCCACGGCTCGTCGAGCACCACCTCGGCGAGGGGGGTCGGCAGGTAGGCGACGGTGATCCCCTGGCTTGCCAGCCAGCCGATCAGCCGCGGCGGCGAGAGACGGGTGTCGTCGTCCATGACGTGGAGGCAGGCGCCCGCCGCCAGACAGGGCCAGATCTCGAACACCGTGGCGTCGAAGGCCGGACCCGCCACCTGCGTCGCGTGGTGACCGGGGGCAAGGCCGCTCCAGCCGTGGTGCCAGCGCACCATGTTGGCGAGGGCGCCGTGCGACACCACGACCCCCTTCGGCCGGCCCGTCGAGCCCGAGGTGTAGATGACGTAGGCTGGGTGATGGGCGGCGAGCGGGATCGGGTCGGCCGGGGCCGGCAGCGGCTCGCCGTCGCCGTCGAGCAGGAGGACCTGCCGCCCGTCCAGAGGCAGCGTCGCCGCCAGCTTCTGCTGGGTGAGGACGACCGGCGCGTCGCTGTCTTCGACCATGAACGCCAGGCGCTCCGCCGGATGGGAGGAATCGAGCGGCAGGTAGGCGCTGCCGGACTGCGCGATGGCGACGGTGCCGAGCACCAGCTCGAGCGAGCGCTCGGCACAGAGGGCCACCGCCACCTCCGTCCCCGCCCCCGCGGCGCGCAACCGGCGCGCCAGGGCGCCGGCCCGGGCGTCGAGCTCGCCGAAGCTCAACCGGCGTTCGCCATCGACCACCGCCACGGCGTCGGGAGCGCGGCGCGCGTGCTCGGTGAGCATCTCGTGAGCGAAGGGCCGGGCGGGGAAATCTGCCGCCGTGTCGTTCCATTCGGCGCGCAGCTGGTGACGCTCTGTCGGAGAGAGGAGAGGCAGGTCCGAGAGGCGGCGCCCGGCGTCGGCGGCGACCGCCCCAAGGAGAATCGCGAGGTGAGCCCAGAGGCGATCGATCGTCGTGGCGTCGAAGAGGTCGGCGCTGTACTCGCAGGTCCCCAAGAGCGCCCCGCCCTCTTCAGCGACCAGCAGCAGCAGGTCTTCCTGGGCCGCGGCGTTCTGGCTGGACAGCGGAGTCACGGCGAGGCCGGGGAGGAGGAGCGGCGCCGCGTCGACGTTCTGCAGCCCGAAGGCCACCTGGTAGAGCGGTGTATGGCTGGGATCGCGGACCGGCGCCAGCTCGTCGACCAGGCGCTCGAAGGGGAGCGCCGGGTGGGCGTAGGCGTCGAGCGCCATGTCGCGGACGCGGCCGAGGAGGAGGTCGAAGCCGGGATCGCCGGCGAGGTCGACGCGCAACACCAGGGTGTTGACGAAGATGCCGATCAACCCTTCGAGCTGGCGATGGTTGCGGCCGGCGATCGGCGAGCCGACGAGCAGGTCCTCCTGGTCCGAGGCGCGGCCGAGCACCGCCCCGAGGGCCGCCAGGAGGACCATGAACAGCGTCCCTCCCCGCTCCTGTCCCCAGCGGGTCAGGCGCGCCACCAGCTCGGCCGGCAGGGCCACCCGCCGCGTGCCGCCGCGGAAGCTCCGCACCGCCGGGCGCGGCCGGTCGGTCGGCAGCTCAAGGACGGTCGGCGCGCCGGCCAGCTGGCGCCGCCAGTAGGCGAGCTCGGTCTCCAGGATTTCGCCGGTGAACCAGCGCCGCTGCCAGAGGGCGAAATCGGCGTACTGCAGCGGCAGGTCCGGCAGAGGCGAGGCTTCCCCGAGGGAGAAAGCGGCGTAGACGGCCCCGATCTCGCGGCGGAAGATGCCGAGCGACCAGCGGTCGGCGACGATGTGGTGGATGTCGAGCAGCAGCCGGTGCTCCCTCTCCTCCAAGCGGAGGAGGGTGGTGCGGAGCATCGGTCCCCGCGTCAGGTCGAAGGGGCGGGCGCCGGCCCAGCGGGCGGCCTCCCGCTTCCGGACTTCAGGAGCCAGCCCCGACAGGTCGACCTGCGGCAGCGGCAGCGCCGGCTCGGCGGCGACGCTCTGGACCGGCTGCCCGTCGGCGGTTCGAAAGGAGGTGCGGAGGATCTCGTGGCGGCGCGCCACCTCGTTCAGCGTCCGCGCGAGGAGCGCGGGAACGAGAGGCCCGGAGAGGCGGAGGGCGCCGGGATTGTTGAAGAGCACGTTGCCGGGCTCGAACTGGTCCATGAACCAGAGCCGCTGCTGGGCGAAGGAGAGGGGGAGCGAGGCGGGGCGCGGCCCCGCCACCGGGGAAGCGGCGGCGTCCTCTCTCCCCGTCTGCCGCAGCGCCGCGATCCGCGCCGCCATGGCGGCCAGGGTGCGGGCCTCGAAGATCTCGCGCAGGGGGAGCTCGACGGCGAAGAGCTGGCGCACGCGGGAAACGACCCGGGTGGCGAGGAGCGAGTGCCCGCCGCGGGCGAAGAAGTCGTCGGTCGCGGAGATCGGTCCGCCGCCCAGGAGCTCGGACCAGACCGCGGCGAGCCGCGGCTCGATCGATCCCTGCGGAGCGACGAACGGTCCGGCGAAGCCGGAAGAGCCGGCCGCACCCCAGTCGGGAGCCGGGAGGGCCTGGCGGTCCACCTTGCCGGTGGGGGTGAGCGGCAGGGCGGCGAGGGGAACGAGGGTCGCGGGGACCATCTGCGCCGGGAGGCGCCGGCTCATCAGCTCCCGCCAGGAGGAGAGATCGGCCCCCTCCTCGCGCGGCACGGCGTAGGCCACCAGGTGCTTGTCGCCGCGCGGGTCCTCCTGGATCGCCACCACCGCCTCGCGCACCCCGGGATGGAGGGCGAGCGCCGCCTCGACCTCCTCGAACTCGATGCGGAAGCCGCGCAGCTTCACCTGCTGGTCGCGGCGCCCGAGGAATTCGATGTCGCCGCTCGGCAGCCGGCGGGCGAGGTCGCCGGTCCGATAGCAACGCCCTCCCGCCTCTCTGTTCGCGCCGCTCTTTCCGACCGGGTCGGGGACGAAGCGCTCCGCCGTCAGGTCGGGCCGGCCGAGATAGCCGCGGGCGAGCACCTCTCCGGCGATCCACATCTCCCCCGGCACCCCGATGGGGACTTCCTGGAGGGCGGCGTCCAGGAGGTGGATCCGGCAGTTGCCCACCGGCAGGCCGAGGGGCGTCCGGCGGTCGGGAGCCGGCGGCAGGCCGACGTCGTAGGAGGTGTCGCAGACCGTCGCCTCGGTCGGGCCGTAGCCGTTGAAAATCCGCAGCCCCGGCACGGCGGCCCGGATCTCGGCGAGCAGGCTCTCCCGGTTCGGCTCGACCCCGAGCCAGATACGGCGCAGGGTGCGCCGCTCCTCGCCGCCGTCGCGGACCCAGGCGGCGAGCTCGGCGAGCATGAAGGGAGGCAGGTAGGCGCTGACGATGCGGTGGCGTGCCATCCAGGGGAGCAGGGTCTCGCCGCTCACCCGCTCCTCGTCCGCCGGGACGTGCAGCACTCCGCCGCAGCAGAGGGTGGTGAAGATCTCGGTGACCGAGACGTCGAAGCTGATGCTCGTCCACAGGCTGCAGGCGTCTCCCGGCGCCAGCGGCTGGAGCGCTCCGAGGTTGGCCACCAGGTTGACCGCCGAGAGATGGAGGCACCCCACCCCCTTGGGCTTACCCGTCGATCCCGAGGTGTAGATGACATAGGCCAGGTTCCGGGAGGACAGCCCGATGCCGCCGATGCCGCCGATACCGCCGACATCGCGGATCTCCTGGGAAGAGAGAGGAGCGCCGTCCTCGCGCGCGATCTCCGCCCAATCGGCGTCGAGGCGGAGCACGACCGCCCCCTCCGCCCGGAGGTTCCCGGCCGCCGGGCCGTCGGTGACCAGCACGGGAGCGCGGGCGTCCTCGACCATCAGGGCCAGGCGCTCCGCCGGATAGGTCTCGTCCAGGGGGACGTAGGCGCCGCCGGCCTTGAGGATGCCGAGAAGGCCGACCAGCATGGCCGGCGAGCGTCCGACACAGAGCCCCACCGGCACCTCTGGTCCCACGCCCAGCCGGCGCAGGCGGCGGGCGAGTCGGTTGGCGCGGCAGTCGAGCTCGCCGCGGGAGAGGACCGCCGCGCCGCAGACGACGACCAGAGCGTCGGGCATCTTCGTTGCCCAAGCCTCGATCCGCTGGTGGAGGCAGATCTCACTGTCGAAGGGGACCGCGGTGTCGTTCCAGGCGAGCAGCTGCCGGCTCTCCTCGGCGGTGAGGAGCGGCAGCTCCGAGAGCCGCAGGTCCGGCGCGGCCGCGGCGCCCGCCAGCAGCCGGGAGAAGTGGGCGAGGAGCCGGTCCGCGGTGGCGGCATCGAAGAGGTCGGTGCTGTAGCGCAGCGCTCCGGCGATCCTCCCCGCGCGCTCGCGGAGCGAAAAGGCGAGGTCGAACATCGCCGTCCCGCTCTCCAGCTCCTCCTGTCGGAGGGTGAGACGGGAGAGGGAGATCTCGGGGACCGGCGTGTTCTGGAGGACGAACATCACCTGGAAGAGCGGGTTCCTGCCGAGGTCGCGGTCGGGGTGCAGCTCCTCCACCAGGCGCTCGAACGGCAGCTCCTGGTGGCCATAGGCGGCGAGAGCGGTGTGCCGCACCCGGTCGAGCAGCGTGCGGAAGCTCGGATCGCCGGAGAGATCGCCGCGCAGCACCACGGTGTTGACGAAGAGCCCGATCAGGCCCTCGAGCTCCCGCCGGCCGCGACCGGCGACCGGCGACCCGAGCAGCAGGTCGCGCTGGCCGCTGTAGCGCGCGAGAAGCGTCGCGAAGAGCGCCAGGAGAGCCATGAAGAGGGTCGCCTCCTGCTGCCGGACCAGGGCGGCGAGATCCGCCGTTGCGGCAGGGTCGAGCGCCATCGGGCAGCTGCTGCCGCGTGGGCTCTGCGCCGCTGGGCGTGGCCGGTCGGTGGGCAGCTCGAGGCTCTCGGGGGAGCCCTCCAGCTCCTGGCGCCAGAAGGCGAGGTCGGCGTCGAAGGCCCCCTCCGCCAGGCGCCGCCGCTGCCAGGCGGCGAAGTCGGCATACTGCAAGGGGAGCGGCGGCAGGACCGCAGATCGACCGCTCGCGCCGGCCGCGTAGAACGCCGCCAGTTCCTGGAGCAGAACTCCCATCGACCAGCCGTCCGAGATGGCGTGATGGAGGACGAGGAGAAGATAGCGATCACCCTCCGCTTCCCCCGGATTCGCCAGGTCCCAGAGAACCGCCCGTACGAGCGGTGGACGCCCGAGCTCGAAGCCCTGTCCCGCCGCCTCCCGGGCTCGCGCCAGCGACTCGTCCTGCCGCCGCTCCGCGGGGAGAGCGGAGAGGTCGATCCTGGGGAGGGCGAGGTCGACCGCCGGCAGGACGGCCTGGAACGGCTCGCCCTCTTCCAGTCGGAAGACGGTGCGCAGGACCTCGTGGCGGCGAACGACCGCCGCGAAGGCCCCGGCCAAGGCCGGGCGATCGAGCTGGCCGGTGAGCCGCGCCAGGGCATGGACGTTGTACGCCGGGTTGCCCGGCGTCAGCTGGTCGAGGAACCAGAACCGCTGCTGGCCCGGCGAGAGGAGAGCCGGGGTCGCCTCCTCCCGGCCGGGGATGGCGGACACCGTGGCCTCGGGCTTGGCTCCGCCGCGCTTCCAGCGTTCGAGCAGCGCCTGCTTCGCAGCGGAAAGCCCGGCCTGCCGGGCAGCTAGATCTTCACGTTCCATGCGACCTTCCCATCCACCCGTCAGCCAAGAAAACTTTCGATCAGGCGCTGCGCCTCGGCCTCGGGAAGCTCTTCGAGCCGGGCGGTGAGCGCCTCCTCCAGCACATCGCGGAGGCCGGCCACGGTGGGATGCTCAAAGAGCGCCTTGACCGGCATCTCGACCGGGAAGGCGTCGCGCAGGCGCGCCATCACCTGGAGCGCCACCAGCGAGTCGCCGCCCAGGTCGAAGAAACGATCGTGGAGACCGACCCGGGCGACCCCCAGGACCTCCTGCCAGATGGCGGCGATGCGCAGCCCCAGCGGCTCGTCGGGGGCGACGTACTCGACGGCGAGGTCCGGCCGGGCGCCCGTGGGCTCCCCGTCCGGCGCCGCTCCGGAATCGGTGCTCGACAGCGCTAATGGCGCCAGGGCCACGGCGATCCGCGGCAGGGTGGGATGGGCGAGGATGCGATCGAGGGCGGTCCAGGCGGCCTCGCTCTCGAAGCTCACCCCCGGCGCCCAGTCGACGGCCACGGTCGCGGCGCCACGCGTCGCGCGCTCCTCGGCCAGGGCGTCCAGGAGAGCGCTCCCCGCCCAGACCTCGGCGTGGACGCGGGCCGGGGGCGGCGGCTCGAGCCAGGAGAAGAGGGCAAGAAAGTCGAGCGGCCGGGAGGCGCCGAAGAAAGCGTCGAGCCCGAGGGCGCCGTTCATCCACTCCGCCGCACCCCCCGTTCCGGGAAGGTAGAAGGCCCCGGAGAAGGGTCCCCAGGCCGCCTCGGCGCGGGCGAGGGCCGCCGCCATCGGCTCCCGGTCCCCCGGTGCCGCCTCCAGCTCCAGGACCTCGGCCCCCAGCTCGGCGAGCGCCCGCCGGCGCTCGACAACCTCTGCGGTGTCGCCGGGGAGGGGCGCGCTGACGAAGGCCAGGCGCAGCGGGGTCGCCGCGGCCAGCCGCCGAGCCAGATCGAAGGCGAGACCTTCGAGACCCCCCGTGAGGAGGTAGGAGCCGCCGGGCCGCAACCAGGCCGCCGAGCGCGCCGGCGCGGCGAGCGGCGCCGGCTCCAGGGCCGGGACCCAGCGGTCGTCGCCGCGCCAGGCGACGATCGGGTCGGCGGGTGCGGAGCCCTCGGCGCGGACCTCCGCCAGCACGTGGTCGGCCAGACGCGCCAGACAGGCGGCTTGCGCCGAACCCGGCGCCGGCAGGGCGACGTCCAGGCTTCGGCAGCGCGGACCGCTGCTCGCCGCCGCCCGCACCCAGCCGAGGAGGGTGGCTTTGACCGGGTAGAGATCTTCTCCACCGGTCACCCGCTGCACCCCGTTCGACACCGCGACCACCGTCGTCCCGACGCCGAACCCGTTTCCGGCGAGGGCCCGGGTGAGGGCCGTCAGATCAGTGAATCCGCGCTCCAGGGCGGCGGTCCCATCCGGGGCCGGCGCTCCGGCCGGCGTCAGGCTGCGCAGGTGGAGAATGAACCGCGGCCGCCGGCCCTCTTCGCGCAGATGGGCGGCGACGGCGGCATAGCCGGATCGTGCCACCTCGGCAGGAATCTGCAGAACCTCCTCCCCCGATCGTTGCAGGCGTTCCAGAAGCGCCGTCTCCAGGCCCATCTCACCGGCATCCCCGAGCACCAGCCAAGCGCCGGCGGGCTTCTCCGGCGTGGAGGCGGGGAGCAGCGAGCGCCGCCAGGAAGGGAGATGGAACCAGGTCGCCGGGTCCTCCCCGGCCGCCGGCTGGGCCACCCCGGCGCCGTGACCGGAGCGGGCCGGTTCGACCCAGTACCGCCGGCGCTCGAAAGGATAGGAGGGCAGGGGGACGCGGCGGCGGCGCTCTCCAGCGTAGAAGCCGGGCCAGTCGACCGGCACGCCGGCCATCCAGAGCCGGCCAAGGGCGGCGAGGAGGGCGGCGGGCTCGGGCTGCTCGGCGCCTGCGGACGGCTTGAGGTCGAGAGAGGCGACGGCCAGCCGATCGCTCAGCTCGGCCCGGCGCCGGGCGAGGCGGGTGAGAGCGTGGCCGGGCCCCACCTCCAGAAGGACACGGTCGGGCTCCGCCAGGAGGCCCGCGAGGCCGTCGGCGAAGCGAACTGTGCCGCGGAGGTGGCGGACCCAGTAGGCCGGATCGGTCGCCTCCTCGGCGGTCACCCAGCGGCCGGTGACGTTTGACAGGTAGGGGATTTCCGGCGGCTTCAGAGTGACCTGGCGCAGGTGCCGGGCGAACGGCTCGGCGAGCGCCTCCATCTGCCGCGAGTGGAAGGCGTGGGAAGTGGTGAGACGCCGCCCGTCGAGCCCGCGGCCGGCGAGCGTGAGCCGCAGCTCCTCGATCGCCGCCTCCGACCCGGAGACGACGCACTGGGAGGGACCGTTGACCGCCGCCAGCGAGAGCTCCGTCCCGAGCAGCGGGGCGACCTCACCCTCGGGGAGCGGCACCGCCATCATGGCCCCGCCCGGGAGATCTTCGATGAGCCGCCCGCGGGCGGCGACGAGCTTCAGGGCGTCTTCGAGCGACAGCACCCCGGCGAGATGGGCCGCCACGTACTCGCCGACGCTGTGGCCGAGCATCGCCTGCGGCCGCACCCCCCAGGACATCCAGAGCCGGGCGAGGGCCGCCTCGACGACGAAGAGCGCCGGCTGGGTGATCGCCGTCCGGTCGAGCCGGCGGGCCGCCTCTTCCCGCTTCGCTTCGACCGGGAAGAGCAGCTCCCGCAGGTCGAGGCCGAGGTGAGGACGCAGGATCTCGGCCGCGCGGTCCACCTCGCGGCGGAAGAGCGGCTCGGCCAGGTAGGTCTCGTGACCCATGCCAGGGCGCTGGCTGCCCTGCCCCGGAAAGAGAAAGGCGACGACCGGGCTCCCCTCCCGGCGAACATCGCTGAGATGCGCTGGATCGACCATCCCTGTGATCGCTTCGTCATGCCCGCGGCAGACCCACGCTTTACGCCAGGGGAGGGCGCGGCGGCCGACCTGCAGGGTGAAGGCGACGTCGGCCAGGTCCTGCTCCGGATGCAGGCGCAGGTGCTCGGCCAGTCGGGAGGCGGAGGCCGCGAGGGCGGTTTCCGTGCGGGCGGAGAGCACGAGGAGCTGCCAGGGCCGCGAGGGCGAGGTCTCCGCCGCCGCCGGCGCCTCCTCGACGACGACGTGGGCGTTGGTCCCGCCGATGCCGAAGGAGCTCACCCCCGCCCGCCGCGGGCCGTCGCCCGCCTCCCAGGGACGCAGCCGGTCGTTGACGAAGAACGGGCTGCCGGCGAAGTCGATCTGTGGGTTCGGGCGCGTGAAGTGGAGGCTGGGCGGGATCTCCCGGTGCTCCAGGGCGAGCACGGTCTTGATCAGGCCGGCGATGCCCGAGGCGCTGTCCAGGTGGCCCAGGTTGGTCTTGATCGAGCCCACGGCGCAGAAGCCGCGCTTCGCGGTGCCGGTCCGGAAGGCCCGGGTCAGGGCCGCCATCTCGATCGGGTCGCCGAGCGGGGTGCCGGTGCCGTGGGCCTCGACATAAGAAACCGTCTCGGGATCGACCCCCGCCGCGGCCAGGGCGCGAGCCACCACCTCCGCCTGCCCGTCGACGCTGGGCGCGGTGAAGCCGACCTTCAAAGCGCCGTCGTTGTTGATCGCCGAGCCCTTGAGCACCGCGCGCACGGTGTCGCCGTCCGCCCGGGCGTCGGAGAGCCGCTTCAGCACCACGATCCCGGTGCCGCTGCTGAACACCGTCCCCCGCGCCTCGGCGTCGAAGGCGCGACAGTGGCCGTCGGGCGAGTGGATGCCGGCTTCCTGGTAGAGGTAGCCGATCGTCTGCGGGCTGCGGATGGAGACGCCGCCCGCGAGAGCCAGGTCGCACTCGTAGTCGAGGAGGGCCTGGCGCGCCATGTGGACGGCGACCAGCGAGGTCGAGCAGGAGGTCTGAACTGAGACGCTGGGGCCGCGCAGGTTCAGCTTGTAGGAGACCCGGGTGGCGAGAGCGTCCTTGTCGTTCGCGACCATCATCTGCCAGCCCGCGTCGTCGTCGGCGCCGACCCGGGGGAAAAGGTGGAACAGCAGGTAGGTGCTGATGATCGAGCCGGCGTAGACGCCGATCCGGCCGGGGAAGCTCTCGGGGTCGACCCCGGCCTGCTCCAGGGCCTCCCAGGCGCATTCGAGGAAGACCCGGTGCTGGGGATCGGTGATCGTCGCCTCGCGCGGGCTGAAACCGAAAAGCGGGGCGTCGAAGAGCTCGACGCCGGGGAGCACCCCCCGCGCCCGGACGTAGCGCGGATTCGCCAGGAGGACGGGAGAGACCCCCGCCGCCAGGAGCTCGGCGTCGCCGAAAAAGGAGATCGACTCGACGCCGTTGCGGAGGTTCTGCCAGAGCTCCGCTAAATCGGCGGCACCCGGGAAGCGCCCCGCCATGCCGACGACGGCGACCTCCTCGCCCGGCTCGTCCGGCTCCGGATCGAAATCCAGCAGCTCACTCACGGCGCCCGCCGCTTCTGCGCCAGGGCGCGCCGGCGCCGCTTCAGCGCCTCCTGCTCCCGGGCCGCCGCCGCCGCGACGCCGGCGAGCGGCGGGGCCGCCGTCGTCTCCTCGGCCCGCAACCGGGTGGCCAGGGAGTGGACCGTGGGATGCCGGAACAGCTCCAGAAGCGGGAAGTCGACGCCGAGCCGCTCGCGCAGCTTGCCGTGCACTTCGGCGGCGAGCAGGGAGTGGCCGCCCAGGTCGAAGAAGTTGTCGTGAATTCCCACCCGTTCGAGCCCCAGGACCTCCTGCCAGATCTGGGCGATCACCCGCTCGCACTCGTTCTGCGGCGAGATGTAAGAGGCTGCCAGATCCGGGCGCTGCTCCAGGTACCGGCCGGGATCGGGGAGGGCCTTGCGGTCCACCTTGCCGCTCGGCAGCAGGGGCAGGAGGTCGAGGAAGACGGCCGCCGTGGGCACCATGGGGAGGGGCAGCTTCTCCAGGAGGAAGCCGCGCAGCTCCTCCCAGCCGAGCTCGCGCTCGGGCGCCTTCGCAACGTAGGCGACGAGCCGGGAATCGGCCTGCCGCCCGCCCCGCGCCACCACCACGGCGCACTGGCGGACGGCCGGGTGCTCCAGGAGGACGGCCTCGATCTCCCCGAGCTCGATGCGGAACCCCCGTACCTTGACCTGGTGGTCGATGCGGCCGAGGCATTCGAGGTCGCCCTCGGGCAGCAGGCGGCGCGCCAGGTCGCCGGTGCAATAGAGGCGGGCGCCGGGGGGACCGAAGGGGTCGGGAGTGAAGCGCTCGGCGGTCAGCTCCGGCCGGTTCTGGTAGCCACGGGCGAGCCCGAGGCCGCCGATCGCCAGCTCCCCCGGAGCCCCCATCGGCACCAGGTTGCCGAAGCGGTCGAAGAGGTGGAGGGTGGTGTTGGCGAACGGGCGCCCGATCGGCACCTGGCGCTCTCCCCCACCGGACACCTCGCTGACGCCGACGGGAAAGAGGGCCGACCAGACGGTGGTCTCGGTCGGTCCGTAGACGTTCCACAACGACCCGACCCGCGGCAGCAACCGATCCGCCAGGGCCCGCAGCATGGCCTCGCCGCCGCACAGCGCCTTGAGCTCGGGCCTCCCCGTCCAACCGCTGTCGAGAAGCAGGAGCCAGGTGGCGGGGGTGGCCTGCAGGACGGTGGCGGCGGCGGCGTCGATCGCAGCGGCGAGGCGCACCGCGTCGGCGGCGGTCTCCCGGCGGACCAGCTCGATCCGCGCGCCGACCAGCAGGGGGAGCAGCAGCTCGGTGACCGCGATGTCGAAGGAGAGCGTGGTCACCGCCAGGATTACGTCGCCGGGCGCGAGCCCCGGCCGGCGGGCCATCGACTCCAGGTAGTTGACGACCGAGCGGTGGCCGATCTCGACCCCCTTGGGGCGGCCGGTCGAGCCCGAGGTGTAGATCACGTAGGCCAGGTTCTCCGGCCCGGCCCGCCGCGGCAGCGGCTCATCGCTCTCGGCGCCTTCCACGGCCGCCGCGGCGAACGCCTCGTCGAGCTCGTGGAGAAGAACGATCTGCGCTTCGTGCGGCGGCAGCCCGGCGGCGAGCCCCGGCTCGGTCAGGAGCACCGCCGCACCGGAGTCGGCGAGGATGTAGCCCACCCTCTCCGGTGGGTAGGCCGGATCGAGCGGCAGGTAGGCCCCGCTGGCCCGGAGCACGGCGAGGAGGGCGACGACGATCGCCGGGGAACGCTCGGCGTAGATCGCCACCCGGACCTCCGGCCCTACCCCCAGCTGTACCAACAGGCGGGCCAGGCGTTCGACGCGCGCCGCCAGCTCGCCGTAGAGCAGCAACTCCCCCTCGAAGGAGACGGCAACGGCCGTCGGGAGGCGCCGCGCAGTGGCCAGGACCAGCTCGTCGACCGTCGCACCGGAGGAGAATGCGACGGCCGTGTCGTTGACGGTAGAGATCAGCCGCTGCCGCGCCGCCGCCGAGAGCAGGGGCAGGTCCGAGAGTCGGCGCCCGGGGTTGGCGGCGACTCCCACGAGCAGGTTGGCGAAGTGCCTCGCGAGGCGTTCGACCGTCGTGGCGTCGAAGAGGTCGAGGTTGAACTCGATCGCTCCGGCGAGGCCCGCGAGTCGGTCATTGCGCTCGGTCAGGTCCAGGGTGAGGTCGAACTTGGCGCTGCCGGTCTCGATCTCCAGGCGCTCCAGGGTGAGATCGGGCAGGGCGAGCTTCCCCGGCGGCGCGTTCTGCAGGGCGAGCATGACGGAGAAGAGCGGCGAGTGGCCGAGCGAGCGCTCGACCCCCAGCTCCTCGACCAGCCGCTCGAACGGCAGCTCCTCATGGCGGGTGGCGCCGAGGCAGACCTGCCGCATGCGGGCGAGGAGGGTGCGGAAGTCCGGGTCTCCCGACAGATCGGTGCGGAGCACAAGGGTGTTGACGAAGGGACCCATCAACCCTTCGAGCTCCGCCCGGTTGCGATTGGCGACCGGCGTGCCGACCAGCACGTCGTCCTCACCGGTGTAGCGCAGGAGGAGGCTCTGGAAGGCGGCGACCAGGACCATGAAGAGGGTCGCCCCTTCCTCCCGGCCGCGGGCGCGAAGGCGGGCGACGAGGTCCGGCTCCAGACGGACGCCGCGCCGCGCCCCACGATGGGTCTGGACCGCCGGCCGCGGCCGGTCGGTGGGGAGCTCCAGGACCGGCGGCAGATTGCCCAGACACTCGCGCCAGTAGCGCAGATGGTCGGCCAGCACCTCGCCGGTGAGATAGGCCCTTTGCCAGGCGGCGAAATCGGCAAACTGGAGCTGCGGCTCCGGCAGGGGAGACGCCAGATGATTCTTGAAGGCCTCGTAGAGCGCCGCCAGCTCGCGGGTCAGCACGCCGACCGACCAGCCGTCGCAGACGATGTGGTGGAGGTTGACCACCAGGAGGTGCTCTTCGGCAATCTCGCCGGCATCGGCGGCCAGCCGCAGGAGGAGGACGCGCCAGAGCGGACCGCTCGCCAGGTCGAACGGGCGATGGACCTCCGCCGCCACCTGCCGTGCGACCTCGGCGTCGCCGGCCGCCGCCGGTAGGGCGCCGAGGTCGACCGTCGGCAGGAGCGCGGCGCGCGGCGGCCGCACCACCTGGCGCGGGCGACCGGGGTTCGCCGAGTCGTCCCGGAAGACCGTGCGCAGCACCTCGTGACGGCGCTCGATTTCGGCGCAGGCCCGTTCGAGCGCCAGCGGGTCCAGCCAGCCGGTCAGACGGACCGCGGCCGGCATGTTGTAGGCGCTGCTCCCCGGCTCCAGGCGGTCGAGGAACCAGAGCCGCTGCTGGGTGAAGGAGAGCGGCCGCGAGTAGCCCAGTCGCTCGGCGAGCCGCCAGGTGGCGCCCCTCAGCCGGGAGGTCTCGGACACCCCCTGCCAGCGCTCCGCCACCCCGGCCTCGATCCGCCGGTGCTGGTGGAACTTGGGGTCGCCCATCATCCGCCCCACGCGGCGAATACCGTCGGTCATGCGCTCGCCCTCGTAGGGAGAGAGCATGGCGGGATCGAAAGCGAGGCCCAGGAAGCGGCAGAGCTCCTCCATCGCTCTCCGCGGGTCGCGCACCAGGTCCTCGAAGCGGAGGGTGTGTTGGCGGCTCGCGGGCACTAAGGCGAGGTGCTCCAGGATGTTCTCGTGGCAGAGGCACCAGACCAGCTCCGCCTGCCGCCGGGCCGGCAGGGGGAAGCGGTAGACCTGGTCCATTTTGGCTTCGAGGTAGGAATGGATCGTGGCCGCCGGATGGCGCACAAGGTGGACGTAGAGCGGCGCTTCGAACCAGCTCTCGGCGCGCGCCAGCGTCGGCCGGTCGAGGGCGTAACGCGGCGTCTTGTCGACCAGCAGGCGCTCGCCGGACTGCTTCTGGAGCCAGCGATAGAAGTCGGGAGGCGGGAGGCCGGCCGCTTCCGCCTCCGCCACCCGGGCCGCCGCCGTATCGGCGTCGCAGCGCAGGAGGTCCATCACCGCCCGCAGCAGCCCCTCGCGCGAGAAGCTGTCGCGACCCGTGAAGGCGTCCCGGCGCGCGGCCATCGTGTCGAAACCCAGGAGCTCCAGCTCCGGCGGGGCGAAGAGGCGCGGGTGCCCGGCAAGCATGACGCGCAGGAGCGTCGAGCCTGAACGGAAGGGCGAGAGGAGGAAGACCGCCGGCGGGTTCTTCTGCGCCGGAGCGGCTTGCTCGCGGGAGGTCGAGAAACGTCCGGCCATGTGCCCCATAAGGGCCGCCAAGTCGGCGATATCGGCAGTATCGGCGGCATCGTCCTCAGCGGCCACCGCCTCCACGGTCTTCCCATCCGGCGCTGCCGCGAGCCAGCCCTTGGCGACCAGGGCGTCGCGGTAGCTCTCTTCCAGGTAGGCCGCGAACTGCGCCACGGTGGGATGGTCGAAGAGCGCCATCACGTAGACGATGGCGTCGAGCTCCCGCTGCAGTCGGTTGACGAAGAGCGCCCCCTGGATGGAGTCGCCGCCGAGCTCGAAGAAGCTTTCGTGCACCCCGATGTCCCCGCTGCCGAGCTGCTCGCGCCAGAGGGCGGCGAGGCGGCTCTCGACCGGGTTGCGCGGCGCCACCTGATGGGAGACCCGGCGACCGGCCTGGCCGGAGCCCTCCTCCGGCGAGGGGAGCGCCTTGCGGTCCACCTTGCCGCTGGGGGTCAGGGGGAACGCCGGGAGGACGACGAAGGCCGACGGCACCATGTGACTCGGCAGACGCGCTCCCAGGGCGGCGGCGAGCTCGCCCGGTTCCGGCGGCGTCGGGTTCGAGGGTTTCGACGGGTTCGCCACGAGATAGGCGATCAGCCGCGGGCCTGTCGTCCCGTCTGTGCGCGCCACCACCACCGACTCGCGCACCGCGGGATGGGCGTTGAGCGCCGCCTCGATCTCCCCCAGCTCGACGCGGAAGCCGCGGATCTTGATCTGGTGGTCGAGCCGGCCGAGGAACTCGATGGCGCCGTCGGGGCGCAGCCGGGCCAGGTCGCCGGTGGCGTAGAGGCGCCCGCCCGACTCGGCGCCGGGGATGGGATCGGGGACGAAACGCTCTGCGGTGAGATCCGGCCGCCCCAGGTAGCCACGGGCGAGGCCGATGCCACCCTCCCCGCCGATGTGGAGGTGCCCCGGCACGCCGACCGGCGCCGCGGTACCCCCCTCGTCGAGGAGGTGGATGCGCAGATTGGCGATCGGCCGACCGATCGGCACCCCGCGCCAGGGCTCGCCCTCGTCCCGCGCGCAGGCCCAGGCGGTGACGTCGACCGAGGCCTCGGTCGGACCGTAGAGGTTGTGAAGCTCGGGGGCGCCATCGCCGCGCGCTCCAAAACGGGAGAAGAAGCGGTCGGCCAGCTCGCGCGGCAAGGCCTCGCCGCTCACGATCACCCGCCGGAGAGTCGTGCAGGCCGGCAGGTTCGGCTCCTCGAGGAAGACCTGGAGCATGGAGGGGACGAAATGGAGGGTGGTCACCCGCTCGGCCGCGATCAGGCCCGCCAGGTAGGCGGTGTCCTGGTGGCCGCCGGGGCGCGCCACCACCAGCCGGGCGCCGACCAGGAGCGGCCAGAAGAACTCCCAGACCGAGACGTCGAAGCTCGCCGGGGTCTTCTGCAGCACGCCCTCGCCGACCGTCAGGCCATAGGCCTCCTGCATCCAGAGCAGACGGTTGACGATCCCCCGGTGGGAGAGCGCGGCGCCCTTGGGCTTACCCGTCGAGCCCGAGGTGTAGATCGCATAGGCCAGGTTTTCCGGCGCCACGGCGACCTCCGGCGCCAACCCCGGCGGATTCCCGGCGGCGATCTCCGCCCAGCCGGAGTCCAGACAGAGCACCTCCGCTCCCCCGGCCGGCAGGCCGGCGCGGAGCCGCTCCTGGGTGAGGAGGACCGGCACCCGCGCGTCCTCGACCATGTAGGCCAGGCGGTCGGCGGGGTAGGACGGGTCGAGCGGCAGGTAGGCCCCGCCAGCCTTCAGCACCCCCAGGAGCCCCACGACCAGCTCCAGCGAGCGCTCGACCGCCACCCCGACCAGGACCTCCGGCCCCACCCCCATGCGGCGCAGGCGGTGGGCGAGCTGGTTGGCCCGGAGATCGAGATCGCGGTAGGTGAGCGGCGCGCCCTCGTAGACGACCGCGATCTCCTCCGGCGTACGGCGGACCTGGACCGCGATCCGCTCGTGGAGGCAGAGGTCCTTGGGATACTCAGCCGAAGTGGCGTTCCACTCGCGGATCACCTGGTGGCGCTCCGCGGACCCCAAGAGAGGGAGGTCGAGGAGACGACAGCCGGGATCGGCCACGGCCGCGGCGAGGAGCTGCCGGAAGTGGCCGGCCAGGCGGTCCACGGTCGCGGCGTCGAAAAGGTCGCGACTGTATTTCCAGACCGCCGCCAAACCGCCCCCTGCCAGCGGAGCCAGCGAGAGGGCGAGGTCGAAACGGGCGGTGCCGTTGTCGACCTCGCGGGTGGTGAGCGAGAGGCCCGGAGGCGGCGTTGCGTCGAGCGGCGCGTTCTGCAGCACCAGCATGGCCTGGACGATGGGCGTATGCGAGAGATCGCGGCGCGGCGCCAGCTCGTCGACCAGGCGCTCGAACGGCACCTCGCGGCCGGCGAAGGCCGCCAGCGCCGTTGCCTTGGCCTGGTCGAGCAGGGCGGTGAACGGCGGATCGCCGCTCAAGTCGGCGCGCAGGGCCAGGGTGTTGATGAAGAACCCGATCAACCCTTCGAGCTCGGAGCGGTCCCGGTTGGCGATCGCCGTCCCCACGATCAGGTCCTCCTGCGCCGTCAGGCGGCGCAGGAACGCCTGGAAGCCGGCCAGGAGCACCATGAAGAGGCTCGCCCGGTGCGCCGCGGCGAGGGCCGCAAGGTCGGCAACGAGCGGCGACGGCAGCAGGTGGGTCGTATGGGCGCCGCGGTAGCCCTGCACCGGCGGCCGCGGCCGGTCGGCGGGGAGGACGAGGACCGGGAGGCTGCCGGCGAGCCGCTGCCGCCAGGCATCAAGCTGGGCGGCGAGCGCCGGGTCGCCACTGCGCCCTTCCAGCCAGACGGCATAGTCGCCGTACTGGACCGCGAGCGGCGGCAGGGGCGACGGCCGCCCGGCGGCGAAGACGGCGTAGAGCGCCGCCGTCTCGCGCAGGAGAATACCGATCGACCAGGCGTCGGAGACGATGTGATGGAGAGCGAGCTGCAGCTCGTGCTCGCCCGCGGCGGGTGAGGGGAACCGGAGCAGCCGGGCGCGGAGGAGCGGTCCGCGGGCGAGGTCGAACGGCCGGCGCGCCCCCTCCCGTTCGAGGGCGGCGGCGCAACTCCCCGCCGCCTCCTTGGACAGAGCGGAAAGATCGACGAGGGGGAGCGGCACGTCGATCGCCTGGGCCGCCGGCAGCACGCTCTGAGCCGGCGCCCCCTCGGCCACGTCGAACACCGTGCGCAGGGCCTCGTGCCGGCGGACGATCTCCGCCAAGGCCGCGGCGAGGGCGGCGGGGGCGAGCGCGCCGGTGAGCCGCACCGAGACCGCCAGGTTGTAGGCCGGGTTGCCGGGCTCCAGCTGATCGAGGAACCAGAGCCGTCGCTGGGGCGAGGAGAGTGGCAGGGGCCGGCCGCGGTCGGCCCGCGGGAAAGGGAGACGAAAAGGGGGCGTGCCGGCCTCCCCGCCGACCGGCTCTCTCCCGGCCAGGTGCGCCGCGAGCTCCGCGACGGTGGGCGCCTCGAACAGGTCGTCCATCGTGATCTCGACGCCCGTCGTCTCCGCCAGGCGGGCCAGGAGCTGGCTGCCGCGCAGCGAGTCGCCACCCAGGGCGAAGAAGTTCTCCCGGGCTCCCACCCTGCCGGGCCGCAGGCCGAGAACCTCTTCCCAGAGCGCCGCGATCCGCGCCTCTTCCGGGGTGAGCAGCGCGCCCCTTTCGCGACGCTCGGCTCCCGCTCCCGCTGATATCGCCTCCTCCGCTCCCCACCGCCCGAGCACCGCGAGCCCGCCCTGGAGGAAAAGGTCCCGGCAGGCACGGCGCTGGACCTTGCCGCTCGTCGTCTTGGGCACGCTCCCCGGCTTGACCAGGACCAGCGCCGCGGGCTGCACCTCGTGCTCCTCGGCCAGCGCCTGGCGGATCGCCGCCGCCACCTCCGTCAAGGGCGCACCGGCGCGCACGTCCACCTCCTGGACGACGGCCAGTCCCTCCTCCGTTCCCCCTTCGAGCGCGGTCTCCACCGCGAAGGCCGCGCCGCAGCCGGGACGCAGGGCCGGGTGGCTCCGCTCGACCGTCCACTCGACGTCCTGCGGATAGAGGTTCCTGCCGCGGAGGATGATCAGGTCCTTGATCCGGCCGGTGACGTAGAGCTGGCCCTGGGCGAGGAGCCCCAGGTCGCCGGTGCGCAGATACGGGCCGCCCTCAATCTGACTTTCTTTCGGGGCGCACCGGGCGCCGAAGGTCTCGGCCGACTCGCCCGGCCGGTTCCAGTAGCCACGGGCGACGCTCGGCCCGGCCACCCAGATCTCCCCCTCCACCCCGGGCGGACACTCGGCGGACAGCAGGGGATCGACCACCCGCACGTCGAGACCCTGGGGAATCCGGCCGCACCCCACCCGCCGGTCGAGCCGCGGGGCTTCCGGCTGCGCTTTGCGGTCGCGGCCGCCGGAGACCAGGAGCGTCGCCTCGGCCAGGCCGTAGCAGGGGAAGAAGGCGGAACGCCGGAAGCCGGCGCCGGCGAAGCGGCCGGCGAAGCGGTCGAGCACCTCCGCACGCACCGGCTCGGCGCCGTTGAACGCCACCTGCCAGCGGCTCAGGTCGAGGCCGGCCGCCTCCTCTGCGCCGAGCCGGCGGGCACACAGGTCGTAGGCGAAGTTGGGCCCGCCGCTGACGCTCGCCCGGTAGCGGGAAATGGCCTGGAGCCAGCGCCCGGGGCGCTGCAGGAAGTGGAACGGCGAGAGGAGGACGCAGCGCGCCCCGAGGTAGAGCGGATGGAGGAGACCGCCGATCAGCCCCATGTCGTGGTAGAGCGGCAGCCAGCTCACGACGACCGAGCTCTCCGCGGTCGCGAAGGCCTCCTGGATCATCGCCTGGTTGGCGAGCAGGTTGCCGTGCGAGACCTCCACCCCCTTGGGCGTGCTGGTCGAGCCCGAGGTGTACTGCAGGAAGGCGAGGTCGTCGCCGCCGACACCGGTATCCTGCCAGGCGTCGGCCTCCCGCTCGTCGACCTCGGCGAGGTCCGTGATGGCGATGCCGCCGATCTCCGGAGCCGACCCCAGCAGGCGCTCCACCATGGCGCGCAGCGCGGTGACGGTGAGGACGTGCCGCGGCGCGCAGTCGGCGAGGATCGCCGTCAGGCGCGGCAGGCCGCGGCTGCCGGTCGGCGGGTAGGCCGGTACGGCGACGGCCCCGGCGTAGAGGCAGCCCAGGAAGGCCGCCACGTAGTCGAGCCCCGGGGGAAAGAGCAACAACACCCGCTCGCCGGCCAGACCGAGCCGCTGCAACCGGGCGGCCACGGCTCGCGCCCGGCGGTCGAGCTCACCCTGGCTGAGGTACCGCTCCTCCCCTTCCCCGTCGACCAGGAAGGTGAAGGCACGGTGCTCCGGATCGGCCGCCGCCCGCGCGCGCAGGACGCCGCCCAGGCTGGCGGGGTTCTGCAAGGGATTTGAACAGATACTGCATTCGCTCTGCTTTATCATGTACGTATGTCGTATTTCCTGCGACGAACCAGTATACGAAATCCGAGGATCTACCGTCGAGTACAAACAAGATGGGGACGAGGGTTGTTCCCCGTTGGCTCGTTGGTCTATGCTCGTAGTGCGCAGCGTGAAAAGAAGCGTGACTTGAGGAGGAATTCTGGCATGCGGAGCGTCTCACCGCGGAGTTGGGTTGCGTTCATCCTGTTGGGGGCCGTGGTGCCCGCCGCCTCTGCCGAGGCGCCCTGGAACGTGCGCATGAACGCGCCGCAGCTTTCGCGGCCGCACGGCCTGCTCGGCCGGCTCGGTGTCGCGATCACCGGCGACGAGGAGGGGCAAAACCTGGTGGCGGCCTGGGAGACCTTCAGCGGCTCCTGCGGCCCGGCCTGGAAGACCCCCTGCCCGCCGCCCGCCACCCCGGGGCTGACCGGGATCGGCTACTCGACCGACGGCGGCCGCACCTGGGTCGACATCGGATCGCCCCTGCCGGTCGACGGCGCCTTCACCTCGGGCCACGCCTGGCTCGACCGCGGCGGCGCCGACCGGGCGACCTATTTCCTCGTCAGCCGGGCGCGGAGCGTCGCCACCAACCAGCTCATCGGCACCCTGGTCTATCGCGGCCGGTTCGACCACGGCGCCTTCACCTGGCTCGGCGGCCACCTCTTCGTCCCCGACCAGCCGGGCGACCAGCAGCGCAGCCAGAGCATCCTGGCGGCCAAGGACGGCAGCGGTCTCGTCTTCGTCGCCATCAGCAACCTGCGCGGCCTCTGCGGCTACCCCGGCCACGGTGCCGGCCAGATCGAGGTCGTGCGCAGCCCCGACTCCGGAGTCACCTGGGAGAAGCGGATCGTCGTCGGCGTCGATGACACCACGGTCACCGCCGACCCCAAGGACCCCACCTGCGGCTCCCGCGGCACGCTCCAGGTGATCCCCAGCATGGCCATGGGCCCCCAGGGGGAGGTCTACGTCAGCTGGTCGCACGGGCCGGTCTTCACCAACTACACGCCGAGCTTGGGGGCGACCCCCGGCATCTACGACCTGACCTGCACCCTGACCCAGCGGGTGGCCCGCTCGCTCGACGGCGGCAAGACCTTCGGCCCGCCCAGGGACGTCGCCGAGGCCAACTCGATGCGCCAGAACCCGCCGGTCGGCTACTACCGCGACGAGGTCAACGACTTCCCCCGCATCGCCGTGGCCCAGGACGGCCCCCACCGGGGGCGGATCTACGTTTCCTACACCAGCGCCGTGACCGAGGTCACCGCGCCGGTCGACGTACAGGTGCTCACCTCGTCGCAGATCTTCCTCGTCTACTCCGACGACCGCGGCGAGAGCTGGAGCCGGCCCGTGCCGCTCGCCCCGCCGGTGCCGCCGACCGGCGTCAAACGCCTGTGGCCCTCGGTGGCGGTCGAGCCGGGGGGGCGGGTGGACGTGGTCTACTCCGAGAGCCAGGAGCGGCCGGCCGGCGAGGACTGCCGGATGGTCCTGATGAGCGGCCGCTTCCGCGCCGGCAAGGCGAGCTCGCTCGTCGACCTCTACCGCGTCCAGTCGCAGGACGGCGGCGCCCACTTCGGCCCGCCGGTCCGCCTCACCACCGAAACCACCAACTGGTGCGCCACGCAGTTTGATCCGCTCAACTTCTTGTTCTCGAATTTCGGCGACTACCTGGGGGTCTTCGCGGTCAGGAACCGCACCTTCGCGGTGTGGACCGACGGCCGGAGCGGCGTCCCCGAGGCCTACTTCGGCGAGGTCGCGAGCCCCGGCGCCGGGGCCGCCCCCAAGGGGCGATGATCCAACCCTTTGCCCGGGGCCGCCGAGCGCGACCCCGGGAGATGAGATGAGGAGTCGAGTGTCATGGGGTACTTTTCACATCTGACCCGCCGCGCCTTCCTGACCCGGTCCGCCCTGGCCCTGCCGGCCGTCGCCGCCCTCCCCCGCCTGGCCTCCGCCGCCACGCCGGCCACACCGGCAACGTCGGTGGCCGACGCTCCGCCGCCGGCACGCACCACCCACCCGCGGAAGGTGATCGTCGTCGGCGCCGGCCTGGCCGGTCTCTCGGCCGCCTACGAGCTCACCTCCTGGGGTCACGACGTCACCGTGCTCGAGGCCCAGACCCGCGCCGGGGGGCGCGTCCTGACGCTGCGCAGCCCGTTCTCCGACGGACTCTTCGTCGACGCTGGCGCGATGGATTTCACCGAGGCCTACCGGCAGATGATGCGCTACGTCAAGCTCTTCAACTTAGCCACCACCTCGCCGCCGCGCCTCCCCCTCTCGACGATCCTCCACCTGCGCGGCAAGCGCCTGGTGATCAAACCGGGCGTCAAGTCCGACCTGCCATTCAACCTCTCCGCCGAGGAGCAGAAGATGGGCATCGGCGGCATGGTCCAGAAGTACCTGAACAGCCCGGCCAAGGAGCTCGGCGATCCCACCGATCCCGCCTGGGACCTCCAGCGGTTCAAGAAATTCGACCAGGCCACGCTGGCGGACTACCTGAAGGGCCTGGGGGCGTCGGACGAAGCGGTCGAGCTCCTCTCCTCGATCGTGGGCGTCGGCTACGGCTGGCGGACCGTCTCCGCCCTCCACCGGATGGCCTCGGACTTCGCCCTCTTCAACCTCGGCAGCGGCGCCCAGCTCTTCCTCGACGGCGGCACCGACCGGCTGACCGACGCTTTCGCGAAATCGCTGCGCGAGCGGATCTACTACGGCACACCGGTGACCCGGATCGTCCAGGAGGGCACGAAGGTGCGCGCCGTCTTCAAGCAGCGCGGCGAGGAGCAGACGCTCGAAGCCGACCACTTGATCTGCACCGCGCCCTGCCCGGTGCTCCGGCGGGTCGAGTTCACCCCGGCGCTCCCGGCCCGCAAGCGCCAGATCTTCGAGCAGCTGGAGTACACTCCGGTCTCGCGCATCTTCGTCCAGGCCCGGCGCCGCTTCTGGGTGGACGCCGGCGAGAACGGCAACAGCATCACCGATCTGCCGATCAAGCTGGTCAGCGAGCAGCCCATCGACCGGCCCGCCGACCAGGGGCCCCGTTCGGTCCTCGAATCCCACATCCGGGGCGTCGAGGCGATCCCGGTCTCCGCCATGGACGAGGACAAGCAGATCGCCTTCGCGATCGAGAATTTCGAGAAGCTCCACCCCGGCTTCGGCGGTTACGCCGAGGGCGGCGCCACGAAGAGCTGGCACACCGACCCCTGGGCCGGTGGCGGCTATGCCTGGTGGAAGCCGGGGCAGATGACCGACTGGATCCCGGAGCTCGCCAAGGCGGAGGGCCGGGTCCATTTCGCGGGCGAGCACACCTCGGCCCTCGGCCGCACCATGGAGGGGGCCCTGATCTCCGGCAACCGCGCCGCGCACGAGGTCCACGAGGCCGCGTCCTGACACTGGAACCTTGAGAGGGATTTTATGAACCACTTCACCCAAGACCTCCGCCTCGCCGCGCGCGCCCTGCGCCGGCAACCCGGCCTCGCCCTGGCCGCCGTGCTGACCCTGGCCCTGGGAATCGGCGCCAACACGGCGATCTTCAGCATCGTCGACGCCGTGCTCCTCACCCCGCCGCCGTTCCAGGAGCCCGGCCAGCTGGTCGTCGCCTGGGACTCGAACCCGCCGATGGCGCAGGCGGCGGGCATCCCGGACAAGCTGCCGGCGACCAACGGCCTGTTCTACGACTGGCAGAAGGAGAGCCACTCCTTCGCCCACCTGGCCATGGTGCAGCCCGACCGCATGAACCTGACCGGCGACGGGGAGCCCGAGCAGATGGGCGTCGTCCGGGTGACCGGCGACTTCTCCTCCCTCCTGGGGACGCGCCCCGAGGTCGGCCGGATGCTCCTGCCCGCCGACGACGCGACGGACCAGCCGTCGGCGGTGCTCCTCTCGCACAACTTCTGGCAGCGCCGGTACAGCGGCGATCCCAAGGTGGTGGGCAAGAAGGTGACGGTCAACGGCTCCCCGATGACGATCGTCGGCGTGATGCCGCCCCGCTTCGCCTTCCCGCGCGGCTCGGAGATGCCGGCCGCCTTTGGCTTCGCCCCGGAGCCCGACGCCTGGGTGCCGCTCGCCCTCCCCGCTCCCATGCGGCAGGACCGGCAGACGCATTTCAGCCTGGTGGTCGGCCGGCTCAAGCCGGGAGTGGGCGTGGCGGCGGGCGAGGCCGAGCTCAAGGCGATCTGCCAGCGCCTGGAGCAGGCCTATCCCAACACCGACAAGGGGTGGACCGCCCGTCTCGTTCCGCTCACCCAGGAGATCACCGGCGACAACCGGCCGGCGCTCCTCATCCTCTGGTCGGCGGTCGGCTTCGTGCTGCTCATCGCCTGCGCCAACGTCGCCAACCTCCTCCTCGCCCGCGCCGCCTCGCGGCAGCGCGAGATCGCCGTCCGCACCGCCATCGGCGCCGCCCGTTCCCGCTTGATCGGGCAGCTGCTGACCGAGGCCGGGCTGCTGTCGCTGATCGGCGGCGTCCTCGGGGTCGTCCTCGCCGTCGTCGGCCTGCGCGCCTTCTCCGCCTACGTGCCGGCCAACTATGCCGGCGCGACGACCGCTTCGCTCGACCTCCGGGTGCTCGGCTTCACCCTCCTCCTCTGTGTCGTGACGACCCTCCTGGCCGGCCTCGTCCCCGCCCTGCAGATGACCCGGCCGGACCTCGCCGAGTCGCTCCGCGAAGGGACGCGGGCGGGCGCCGGCACGGTACGCAGCCGGCTGACGCGCAAGGCGCTCGTCGTCCTCGAGGTGGCGGTCTCGGTGCTGGTGCTGATCGGCGCCGGGCTTCTCCTGCGCAGCTTCGTCCGCCTGCTCGCCGTCGATCCCGGCTTCAAGAGCGGCCACGTCCTCACCTTCGAGATCGACCTGCCTCCCGACCACTACCAGCCGCCCCAGCGCGCCCCCTTCTTCGACAAGCTGATCGACCGGCTGAAGGCGCTGCCGGGGGTGACCCACGCGAGCGTCACCTCCGAGCTGCCGCTGACCGGCATCGAGAGCATGGCCCCCATCCTGATCGAGGGGCGGCCCATCCCGAAGCCGGACGAGGTCACCCTCGGCGAATGGCACACCACCTTCCCGGGCTACTTCGCGACGATGGGCATCCCGCTCAAGCGGGGGCGTGACGTCGCGCCGGGGGACACCAAGGAGAGCCAGCAGGTGGCGGTGATCGACGAGGCGATGGCGCAGACCTACTGGCCGAAGGAGGACCCGCTCGGCAAGCGTTTCCGCCGCTCGCCGCGCTCCCAGCAGTGGATCACGGTCGTGGGGATCGCCGGCAGCGTCCGCCACTCGGGGTTGAGCGCCGATTTCCGGCCGCAGATCTATGAGCCGCCGGCGCAGATCCCCGATCCCCTGATGCCGAACCAGCTGATGGTCGTCGTGCGCACGTCCGGCGATCCGCGCTCGATCGCCAACGCCGCCCGCGCCGCCGTGCACGAGGTCGACCGCAACCAGCCGGTGACCAACGTCCGCACCCTGGAGAAGCTGGTCGACGACTCGGTGGCCAACCGCCGTTTCAGCCTGCTCCTCCTCGGCCTCTTCGCCCTCCTCGCCCTGGTGCTCTCGGCGGTGGGAATCTACGGCCTGACCGCCTACTCTGTCGTCCAGCGAACGCGCGAGCTCGGCCTGCGGATCGCGCTCGGAGCGAAGCCGGAAGGGGTGCTCGGGCTGGTGCTGGGCGAGGCCGGGAAGTTGACCGGCGTCGGCGTCGTCCTCGGGCTCGTCCTCGCCTTCGTCTTCAACAAGGTGATGGCCTCACTCGTCTACGGCGTCGCCTCGACCGATCCGCTGACCTTCGTCGGGGTCGCCCTGGGGCTCCTCGCGATCGCCCTCCTCGCCGCCTACCTCCCCGGACGGCGGGCGACCAAGGTCGATCCGATCGTGGCGTTGCGCTCCGAGTAGGTTTCAGCAGACGCGTGCAACCGGACCTCCTGGTGGCGACGCCAGGAGGTTTTTTCTTGGCCGATGGATTTCCCTGCCACGGCGGACGGCGCGGCCAGGCGGGCCGCCCTCGCCGACCTTCCGCAGCCGTGGTATTCTTATCGCCGCTACCACTGGGAGTACTCATGCCTTTACACAAGACCGCGATCGCAATCCCTGACGACCTCCTTTCCGCTGTTGACCGCGCGGCACAATCGCGCGGTGAGTCGAGGAATCGATTCGTTACCCGCGTGCTCCAAGAGGCCGTCCGTGCGCGCCGCGATGCCGAGGTCACACGGCGTCTGAACGAGCTCTTCGCCCATGGCGAGATCGCTCAAGAGCAGACTCACACGGCGAGCGAGTTGGATCGGGTCGGGACCGACTGGAGCGACGAGCGCTGGTGATCCGCCAGGGAGAGGTGTACTGGCTTCACTTCGGCGCTCCCGAGGGTTCGGAACCGGCAGGGCGCCGCCCTGCCCTGGTGGTGCAGCACGATCGGTTCAACCGTAGCGCCATCTCCACCATCGTCGTCGCGGCAGTGACTTCCAATCTTCGACTGGCAGCCATGCCGGGGAATGTTCGTCTCCGACGTGGTGAGGCCGGCCTCTTGCTTGCCAGCGTCATCAACATCTCTCAGCTTCGCACCGTCGACCGGAGTCGACTCGTCGCACGGGTTGGAGCTCTCGGACCTGCCCGCTTGCGCGAAGTTCTCAAGGGGATCGCGCTTCTGTTTGGAACCGACGATGCGGCCGAAGCAGGCGCTTGAGGCTGGCCGTCTTTTCGAGCCTCCGTTTTCTTGCCGCTGGAGCGGCTGCCTGAGCCGCCTCCGCCGCTCAAGGCTCCCGTTTCGTGGTTAAGCGTTGGGCCGGGGAGGATTCCAACCGATCAACTCATAGGGCCGTTGCAGCCGGCCGGGTACGGGGTCGTACGGTGGGCTCGATATCTCCAGGCCGAGACGTGCGGCAAGCCTGACGAGGTGTTGGCGGCGGCCCAGGGCCAGGGCCTGTGCTTGCCGGCGCGCCAGCACGAGCAGGCGGGCGGGGTGCCCGTCGCTGCCGTCGGGCAACGCTCCGAGCAGCGAGAGCGCGAGAGGGACCGCCCGCCGGAGGAGCTCCAGGTTGTTCGGCGGGATCGCACCGTCTCGCACCGCGAGAACGACGGCGGAGAAGAACACGGGCCCGAACGCCAGCTGCTGTGCCCAGTACACCTCAGCCCGCGGCGCCCCGGAGCGCAACTCCTCGAACATCTGCTCGAGCACAGGCTGCCAGCGCGACGGCCGGTCGAGATCCCCGTTCATAAAAGGCTCCCCACGAATGCGCGGCTCCATCGGATACCCGAGAGACTTGATTGAGCCTCTTGAAGATCTGCCTCAGCCTGACTGCGTCCATCTGAAATATCAGTATGGCGCGTTCCAACCCGAAGCTACTCATTGCCCAGCGAGCAAGGCGCCGGCACCAGGGTTTTGCGCCTCCCAGGTCCCGATCCTTGCCGCCACATCCAAGGTAAGAAGTTTGAGTGGCTTCCCCTCCGGATCATAGGGAGTACTCGCGAGGCCGGTCAGTTCACCGTTCGACCGGTAGACGACATACCCAACACCTCCTCGCCACGGGACCTCTCGGTAAAGGTAGCGTGACACTCCTTCGGGAGTAAAACAATCACCCGTCTGGAGGGAATAGGCCCGACCCAGGGCTAGATTTACCCACCGAAGGTCCGCGGCAGTGGCGAAGCGTAGGACGCTCCCATCCGGCGCGTAGAGACGGACACCTCGAGGAACCTGGTAGGCACTCCGAATGCGGTAGACCCTTCCACCGGAGGCTGCGAGCCCCACCGGCACCAGGCACCGCGGCTCGCCGAAAATTCCGAAGCAGCTTTCGGAGCGGGTAAGCGGCTCGATTCTAGGATCGGAGAAGGCAAAGGCCAGAAGACTTGCAGCGATGAGCGCCAAGCCGAGCCAGGCGAACCGTGAGGCACCGAGCTTGCGTGAGTAGCGGACGAAATACCAGAGGCCGACAGCGACGATCACCCAAACGGCCCAGCTTACTCTAGGGTCGAAGTGGAGGTGCCCCCCAAATAGGCTACCGACGAGGGCAATAAGCCCCAGGAACAGCACCGCAGGCCCCAAGAACCACAGGGTAGCCAGGATCAGGCCGACTCCGAGGATCAAGAGGATCGAGGCCGCCGTATGCTGGATCGTGAATGTGCTCATCGTCTTCCTCCTCACCGCCGCCTAGAAACCTTGTAGGATCTGATCGATCTCAGCCGGACTCACCGACAGGGAGACCGAAAGCTGGTGGCGTAACCCATCGATCGACTGGGTCGCCGTATTCAATGCCTCCTGGTAGCTGTGCAAACTATTCACCGCCAGCTCGGGCTGGTGGGTATCGATCTCACCTCTTCCGAGAGCTTGCGGAGCTTGACCCCTAGGGCGGTGACAGTGCTGGCATTGATCTCAATCTGAGGTAGCTTCTCGGCGTAGAAGTTCAGCCGTCGGACGGAGATTGCGATCTCTTCAGCGAAAGCCCGGGCCTCGATCCGCCGCGCCTCCGGACTGACTGGAACGGGTTTCGAGTAACTCTCGTCACACCTGTAATCGTAATCGTTCATCTCGCCATGTGTTTGAACAATTCCATACGCCTTCGCGGCTGGGATACTGACCGTATAGTCGCCCTGGAGAGTTGCAAACCTCTGGCGGGCGAACATCTTGCGTAGCGACGGTACGGCGTCGATCTGATTGTTGAGCTGCGCGATCTTCACCGTGCTGCAGTAGATGGAGCGGGCCTGCTCTAGGCTATCGTTGAAGAGCGTCGTACGGATCTTTTCCGACTCCTTCGAGGCCTGTTTAATCTGGTCGAGAGCCCGCTCGAGATCCGCCCGGACTTCCTCGGGGCTCATCTGGCCCCGTGATGCAGACCCTCCAGATGAGAGGACTAGCTGCTTGCAGCCAATGCCGTTCCCGCAAATCAGAAGGAAGACGAGCATGGCAAGCATAGGGGCATTCCTGCCGGCGTGCCGGAGCGAGACCCAGTTCTCAACGCGCTGGACGTGCCTGAGCATCATGTGCGAACTGCCGACTGTCGTGAAGGCGACATCATTCTACCAGCAAAAGGAGCGTCGCCGGTCACCTAGGTCCCCGCTTCAGAGATGCCAGGCGCTTCGTGCTGCACCAGCCGGGAGCCGGTTGAGCTCCTCGCCGATCCCGGTCGCCACCTTCTGGAGTCGCGGCCAGCGCGCCCGCGGCGGTACGAAGAACTGGTGCTCGTCCCGGTCCTCCGGGTAGGCCCCCTCCCGCCGTACGATCTCCCAGGTGTTTCGCGGCCGAGTCTGGCGATTCGGGCCTATAATGACCGACTGACCGGCGCCGAAGGCACGTTTCGACCGCTGTCGAACTGCGTCACCGGCATAGTACCGGGTTCCACAACGCCTGAGATCCTTGACTTGACGCTGTTTCCAGGCACAGCGACTGCGCTGCCAGGCACGGCGCCTGCGCTGCCAGATACAGCCGCCGTCTCCCTAACTCTCCCGTAAAGCTCCTGACTCTTACCTGGATCCCCCCCTCCCGCCCGCGGTTCAGCCACCTGCGGCGCCCGGCAGGCATGGAGGGCCGGACGAGGCCGCCCTCCCTCAAGCCGAACCCGTAGTGCTCGGCACCGCCGCCTGTTGCGGATAGCAGATGGGATCTTCGGGGTTGCGGTGCCAGTCGTATTCAGCGCCCGTCGCCGCAACCTCGGCGACGGCGCGGCCGGCGAGGCGCTTGACGAGATAGAAGGCCATGTCGGTGCCGGCGGAAACACCCGCGGAGGTGACGTAGTGGCCCGCGTCCACCCAGCGCGAGACGTTGTCCCACTGCACGCGCGGGCCGAAGCCGGCCACCCACCCGAAGGCCTGGTGATTCGTCGCCGCCGGTTTGCCGTCGAGGAGCCCGGTGGCCGCGAGCACCGCGGCGCCGGTGCACACCGAGGTCAGGAGCTGGACCCGTTCGTCCATCGCCCGCACCCAGTCGAGGAGCGCCCGCTTCTCCTTCGGGTGCTGGTCGTCGAGCAGGTCGCGGGTTCCTTGGCCGCCGGGGATCATCAAGACGTCGAGCTTCTGCTCGAGCGCCTCGTCGCGGAAATAATCCGGGGCCACCCGCGGACCGTTGAAGCTCTTCACCGGCGCGGGCGCCGTCGCACCCGTACGGCCCGGTTTGCGCTGGTTGGAGATGAGCACCACCTCGAACGGGTAGGGCGGCGGGCTGGCATAGCTCGTCCCGATGAAGCGCGAGATCGTGAACGCCTCGGTGAAGCCCCACACGTCGAGCGGCTCGAAGCCGTCGAACACCAGGATGCCGACGCGCAGGGTGGGGGGAAAGCGATCGATGTCACTCATGGTTTAGCTCCTGTTTCGAAAACCTCGAAGATCCCCTCCACCTCGACCGCGACGTCGTAGGGGAGCGCGCTCACCCCCACGGCCATGCGGGCGTGGCGGCCGGCGTCGCCGAAGATCTCGACGAAGACGTCCGAGGCGCCGTTCATCACCTGCGACTGGCCGGTGAAGTCGGGGGTCGAGTTGACGAAGCCGGCGAGCCGGACGCAGCGCGCCACCCGGTCGAGGTCGCCGGCGAGCACCGCCCGGAGGTGGGCCACGACGTTGAGCGCACAGAGCCGGGCCGCCTGTTGCCCCTCGGCGATCCCGAATTCACGGCCCAGCTTGCCGACGAAGCGGCGCTCGCCGTTCCACTGCGACAGCTGGCCGGTGAGGAACAGGAGGTTCCCCGTGCGGACGAAGGGGACGTAGTTCGCCCCCGGGGTGCTGGGGATGGGCAGCTCGATACCGAGCGCCTGCAGGCGGTCGTTGATGCGGGTGGGCATGCGTGCTCCTCCGGGAAGGTGCGCCGGCGGATCTCAGAATCCCCGGATCAGGCCGACCAGGATGCCAATCGCACCGATGAGAAACGGGATGAAGATCAGGAACAGGAGGACGCGGGCGAAGTTCCGTGCCCCTCGCTTGGGCTGACCGGGGGACGAGGGCTCGATCGCATCCTCTCCCGTGGCCTCCAGGGAGGCTCCGGGGGCCTGGAAGCCAGCGATGACCTCCCGCGCCCGCGCCGCCATTTCCCGCGGTACGAAGACCACGGTCGACTGGCCGGGAGGGGCCGTCGTCTCCATCATGGTGAGCTGGAGGCCGTTCGCCATCTCGCGCCGCAGGAAGTTGGGAATGCCCTCCTCCTCGAGCGTGCCGGCGATCATCTCGGCCTCGAAGAGGACTTTGCTGCGGAACACCTCGACCTCGTCGGCGGAGCTCACGGCAATGGGGTCTCCCGAAGGTTCGCTCTGGGCTGGTTCGTTCTCAACGGTATCGCCCTGGATCAGCCCTGTCAAACGCGCCCGATAGGTGCCAGCCGATAGGTGCCGATTGGTGCCAGGCCCCTGTCGGCCGGGGTCCTCGGCAGCCTCCTCGCCTGGGGCGCTCTCCGCCTGCTACTGCCGCAAAGCGGCCTCGGTATCCCTTGGGGTTGAGCGCGGCCGCGACAGGCGACTCCCCGAGTTTACAGGTCGTGCCCCGGCGGTAAAGACGGCAGGATCTGGACTTACAGGAGCCGCCGTCTTCCCTAGGTCCACCTTGGCGTGTTTTTTCGGCAACAAACCCTTGACTTCTCCCTGGAGATGAATACCATGTTGCCCATTGGAGCGAGAGGACCGGGGGGAGGAACCCCGGTCTCCCGGGCACGGAGCCCGGACCAGGACGCCGCTCCCCAGGAGGGCCGATGTGGGATTCGTCCGCGCAGACGTAACGCAGAAGTGCAGAGAAGGTGGAGGAGAGCTCCCTGCCAGGGGAGCCCTCCTCCCGGCAACGGTAGTACCCGTAACCGACTACGGAGAGCGCCCGGTATTCTCATGCGGAGGAACCGGGCGCGTCCAAGAGGGACAGCTCCGTAGCTTAAACCAAAAGCGAAGGAGAGCCAAATGAGCACCAGCCCGAACCCGACCCCCACTCCCACCCCGCCGCCGACGGACAAGAAGAAGGTCAAGCAGCGGGAGACCACTTACGCCGGCAAGCTCGGCGACTGGCAGCGCATCCTGGCGCCGCTCGACGCCAATGCCGCCGACCTGCCCCATCTGGAGATCCCGCGCACCCAACTCGCGGCGCTTCTCGCCCAGGCGGTAGGGATCAAGAAGCAGCAGGCCGCCAGCCGGGCCACCAAGCAGACGGCCTCGCAGCAGCTCCAGACGACGATCATCGAAGGCCAGCGTCTGGCGGCCCTGCTCCGCCAGGCGGTCCGGCAGCACTACGGT
>Ga0137403_10001044_pt1 | contig 35140 bp, 22 predicted proteins | sample CZOMad2_1_16fung_FD_122057 | JGI IMG/M metagenome (GOLD analysis project Ga0137403, IMG submission 122057) | Vadose zone soil fungal communities from Angelo Coast Range Reserve, California, USA - CZOMad2_1_16fungal (Hybrid Assembly) | ecosystem: Environmental > Terrestrial > Soil > Vadose zone... | reverse complement strand
CTTGCCGACGGCTGCGCCTCCCTTCTGGATCACGACGAAGAGATACTCGTCCGAGAGCTCGTCCATGAGCTGCTTGACGGCGAGGTTGCCGACGTTGGGACGGAACGTCTTCGCCTCGCCGCGACCGTCTTCGCCGTGACAGCCCGAGCAGTAGCGGAGGTAGACGTCTCGACCCCTCGAGGCGTTGCCGGCGAAGCGATTCTGAGCGGTCACCATATGGGCGGCCATCAGTGTCGGTGCGAGAAGCGCCAGCCCGAAAAGACCTCCACATCGCCACACCATATTTTTCGTCGCCCTTCGTTGACGCGACGTCCCGCATCAGCCGCCGATGCGACTGAGAATATAGGGCGACGCCACAGGTCGTGCAAGCACGACGCGTTCGGTGGCTGCTCGCCTTGACACCCCTCCGGGTCAGTCCTAAGATGGCCGCCTCCTCGGGAGAAATAGTTCGACCATGGAGATGCTCGGCATGACGAGCGGTCAGCGGCGATCCGTCAGCGAGCCGCTTGGCGTGTGGCTCATCGGCGCGCGCGGTGCCGTCGCAACCACGACCATCGTCGGCGCCATCGCGCTGCGGCGCGGCCACACCGGCACCGTCGGGCTCGTGACCGAAACCGAGCCGTTTCACGCGTCCGGACTGGTTCCGCTCGACGCGCTCGTCTTCGGCGGCCATGACGTCCTTGACACGCCGCTGGTCAAGGCGGCGCACGCGCTCTGCCGGGACGTCGGGCCACTCGCGCCCGAGCTGGTCCGCCTGGTGGAGGATGAGTTGGCCACTACGGAGCAGCATCTACGCCCAGCGCCCGCCATCGTCGAGGGGCGGCCGCCGCGCGAATTCGTCGGCGCGGTCCAGCGGGATCTGGACGACTTCCGGAGATCGTCGGGGGCGCATCGCGTCATCGTCGTCAACGTGGCGACCACCGAGGCGCCACCTGCATCCGCCGTCCTAGGACTGGATCTGGCCGGCCTCGAGCGCATGCTCGATGTCCCCGGCGCCTCTTTGCCGCCCAGCGCGCTCTACGCGTACGCGGCGATGGACATGGGCGCGCCCTATGTGAACTTCACGCCGTCGGTCGGCGCCTCGCTCCCCGGTCTTGAAGCGCTTGCCGACGCGCGCGGTGTCCCTCACGCGGGGCGCGACGGCAAGACGGGTGAGACGCTGCTCAAGAGCGCGCTGGCCCCCATGTTCCGGATGCGTAACCTACAGGTGCGCAGCTGGGTCGGGTTCAACGTCTTGGGCAACGCCGACGGGCTGGCCCTCTCCAATCCCGCCACCGCGGCGTCGAAGACAGAGTCCAAGGGCAAGGTGGTGCCCTCCATCCTCGGCTACGACCCCCACACGCTGGTTCGGATCGACTATGTGCCGACGTTAGGCGACTGGAAAACCGCGTGGGACCTGATCCAGTTCGAAGGCTTCCTGAGGACGCCGATGACGCTGCAGTTCACGTGGCAGGGCGCGGATTCTGCACTGGCCGCGCCGCTCGTGCTCGACCTGGTGCGCCTCGTCGATCTGGCCGCCGCGCGGGGTGAGCGTGGCGGCCTCGGGCACTTGGCGTTTTTCTTCAAGTCGCCCGTCGGTTGCGAGGTCCACGATCTGGCCGAGCAGTACTCACGCCTGTGCCAGCACCTAAAGGGTTCCTGACCAGCCTCCTCGAGCTGGTCCGCCTGCCAAACGTCTTCACGGCGCCCTCGGACGTGGCGATGGGGATGGCCGTCAGCGGCGTCGCACTCACGTCATCACACACCGCGCTCCTCCTGGCCTCCGCGTGTGCATACGCGGGCGGGATGGCCCTCAACGACGCCTGCGACGCGCCTCTCGACAGGCACGAGCGGCCCGAGCGCCCGATACCATCTGGACGGATTTCCCGGACGGCCGCGTTCGCAGTGGCCGCTGTGCTTCTCGCGCTCAGCATCGGCCTGGCAGCGACGGCGGGCCCGCGGCCGTTTGTGGCGTCGCTGCTGCTGGTGGGCGCCATCGTGCTGTACGACGCCGTGGCCAAGGGCACCGCCGCCGGCCCGCCGGTGATGGCGTCGTGCCGCGCGCTGAACGTCGGCGTGGGCATCGCGCTCGGCGCGCTCGCGTGGTCCGCGGTGGGAGCAGCGGCCATCGTCTTCGCGTACGTCCTGGTTCTCACGCTGGTGAGTCGCTTCGAGGTCATGAGGGCCCCGGTCACGCTCGTTCGCGGCGCCGCCGCGGCCTTCGCCGTGCTGCTGGCGGCTGCCATCGCGCTGTTCGTTCTGGGATGGGGACCGCGCGGCGCCGTCGGCATCGTCTTCGTCGCCCTGCTCGTGCTCTGGATCTGGCCTCCGCTCCGTGCGGCGCTCGCCGAGCCGGCGCCGAGACGGATCATCGGTGTGATCAAGGCCACCGTGCTCGGGATCATCCTCCTCGACGCCGCCTTCACCGGCGCGGCGCGCGGGCTGATGGCGGGGACGCTCGTCGCGGCGCTCTTCATTCCCGCCTACGTGCTCGGGCGCCGCTTCGCCAGCGCATGAACCGCGCGTTCCGCTACGGCTACAACACGAACGGCTTCGCCCATCACCGGCTCGACGACGCCCTTCGTGTCATGGCCGACCTGGGCTACGAGGGCTGCGCGCTCACGCTGGACCATTCGCACCTCGACCCGTTCGCCGACGACGTGGCGACTGAAGTCGGCCGCGTCGCCCGCCTGGCGCAGGCCCTGCGACTCTCGCTCGTCGTCGAGACGGGAGCACGGTTCCTGCTCGATCCAAGGCGCAAGCATGAGCCCACGCTGCTGAGCGCCGACGCCGACGATCGTCGCCGTCGATGTGACTTCCTCCAGCGGGCTCTGGCCATCGCGCGGGATCTCGGCGCCGACGTGGTGTCTCTGTGGAGCGGCGTGGCGCCGGCGGCGCCGCCTGAGGTGTGCCGCCAGCGACTCGTCGAAGGCGTGGAAGCAATCGCGCGTCATGCCGAATCAACCGGTGTCGCCCTCGGCTTCGAACCCGAGCCCGGCATGCTCGTGGACAACGTGGCCGACTTTTACGAGCTGCGGGCCGCCGTCGACTCACCGGCGCTGGGGCTGACCCTCGACCTGGGTCACTGTCTGCTCACCGAGTCGGACGCGCCCGACAAGGTCGTCCATCGCGTCGCCTCGATGCTCGTCAACGTCCACGCCGAGGACATGCGCCGGCCGATCCACGAGCATCTCCCCTTCGGACTCGGAGAGATGAGCTACGGCTCGATCCTCGCCGCCCTTCGCGATGTCGAGTATCGCGGTTTGGTCGGGGTCGAGCTGAGCCGCGACAGTCATCGCGCGCCGGAAATGGCACGGGCGGCGCTGGCCTATCTGCGCGCGGCCGAGCAGGAGGCTGCGTGACCAACGCGGCCACTCACACCGTGTTCGACGATGCTCTGAAGAAGGTCATCGACACCGTGGGCGCCACGGGCGCCGCGGTCTACCTGGGGGACCCGGACCGGCCCCTGCTGAGGCTGGCCGCCGCCCAGGGTTCACGGGCGGCGGACGATGCGCCGTGGCCGGTCGAGAAGGCTTGGGAGCCGCTGACCGAGGTCGAGAACGATGGCACGACGCTGAGCGTGCCACTGCTCCTCGGTGAGGACGAGGTCGGGACGGTTGTTGTTTCGGCTGGATCACGCGCCTTCAGCGGCGTTGACGTGGACGACCTGTCGCTTCAGTGTCGCGCGCTCGCGCGCGCGCTGGCGCCGGAGCCGCTGCAGGCGCTCCGCGACGAGCTCGCGCGCCGCATTCCATCTCCCGCTCGAGAGTGGCTGCAGGCCGGTATCGCCGCTGCCGCGCGCGGCCAGCGCGACGCCATCCTGCTGGCATTTCCCGCCATGGGTCGCCGGATTGGACGCGAGCCCCTCGGCTCGCGGTCGGCGTTGGTCTCGCACGACGTGGACGCGGACGTGCCGCTGCGCTCGTGGCGCCTCGATGACGCCGGCCGCGTCGCGCTGCTGTGCGCGTTTGCCGGGGACGCCGAGGCGCTCGCCCGTGAGCTGTATTTTGCCGGCGACCTGCGGGAGCGGTGCGGAGCGCTGCGAGGCCTGGCCGTGCTCGGCCGCACGTCGGGCGCGATCGACGCCGTTCGCGACGCCATCCGATCGAGCGCGATGGAGCTGTTCGAGGCGGCCCTGGCCGACAACCCCTACGCCTGCCGCTTCCTGCCGGACGACGAGTTCCGCCACGCCGTGCTGAAGGCGGCGTTCGTCGGCGTCTCCATCGAGCGCCTGCCGCGCGTCGAGGCGCGGGCGGACGCCGAACTGTCGCGAATGCTACTCTCCTACGTCACCGAGCGGGAGGTCGCCGGGAGATCGGTACCGCCGGACATCTGGCCGGTGGCCGCGCTTCATCCGACGCCCGGCCTGGTGGGAAAGCTCTGCGGATATCTGGAACACCCGGCAGCCGCGCATCGGGCGGCCGCTGCGACGGCGCTCGGCCGGATCGGCGACCGACGCGCAGACCCGTTCCTGAAGGACCGGCTCGCCCGCGAGGACGACCGCACGGTGCGGCGCATCCTGGAGCGCGTCTTGTCCTGATCCGAATTGGAGGCCGTCATGAGGATCTTCGAGCCTCACGCGCACATGTTCTCCCGGGTCACCGACGACTACGAGCAGATGGCGCTTGCCGGCATCGTCGGGGTGCTCGAGCCTGCGTTCTGGCTGGGGCAGCCGCGCACCTCGGTCGGCTCGTTCGCGGACTACTTCGACGCCATCATCGGCTGGGAGCGCTTCCGCGCCGAGCAGTTCGGGATTCGCCATTACTGCACCCTGTCGCTCAATCCCAAAGAAGCGAACGACGATCGCCTGAACGAGGGCGTGCTGGCCCTCCTGCCGCGGTACCTCGAGAAGGACGGCGTGCTTGGCGTGGGCGAGATCGGCTTCGATGACATCACGCCCCGGGAAGAGCGATACCTCGCCGCTCAGCTCGAGCTGGCGCGCGCGCATGACCTTCCGGCCCTCGTTCACACGCCTCATCGAGACAAGGTGCGGGGCGTCGAGCGGACACTGGCCATCATGCGCGAGGTGAACTTTCCGCCCGAGCGGGTGCTCATCGATCACAACACGGAGCAGACCGTGCCGCTGGTGATCGACAGCGGCTGCACCATGGGATTCTCGATCTACCCCGACACCAAGATGGACGAGCCGCGGATGGTTGAAATCCTGCGCCAGTGGGGCACGGATCGCATGGTCATCAACAGCGCCGCCGATTGGGGGAAGAGCGATCCGCTGAAGATTCCCAAGACCGTGAACCTCATGCGCCAGAAAGGAATGGCCGAGCACGACATCGAGAAGGTGGTCTGGCACAACCCCGTCTCATTCTTCGCCAAGAGTGGACGGCTCGATCTGCGCGAGATGGACACGCCGGTATCGCCGGGACAGTTTTTCGAGGGCAACTCGATCCTGCGTGGACCGCGCGCCTGATGCGTCTGCCCGGCGCGTCGCATCTGGGATATTGCACCAACGCCCATGCGGCCGAGACGGCGGGCGAGGTTCTCGACACCCTCAGCCGTGTGGCTGCGGGCGTGCGCGAGCGTCTCGACGTGCCCGCGCTGGGCCTCGGGCTCTATCTGAGCCACCGAGCGGCGGCGGAGGTCGACGCCGGCAAGCTCCGGGATCAAATGGGCCAGATGGGACTCTACACATTCACCTTCAACGGCTTCCCGTACGGCGGATTTCACGCCGAGCGCGTGAAGCAGGCCGTCTACTTGCCAGACTGGACGGACCCGCGCCGCGCTGAGCACACGCTGAGGCTGGCGACGATCCTCGACGCGATGGCGCCGCCCGACGTGACCGAACCGACGATCTCCACCCTGCCCCTCGGCTGGCGCGTCGGGTGGAGTGCTCAGCACATGGACGCGTCGGCGCGCGCGCTGATCGGCGTGGCCCGGGAGCTGCGGGCCCGTGCCGATCGTGGTGGCCGGCGTATCCGCATCTGTCTGGAGGCCGAGCCCGGCTGCGCGCTGGAGCTCACTCCTCACGTCGTGAAGTTCTTCGAGGAGTCTCTGGCCCGGGCTGCCGGCGCCGAGCACGAGCTGATCGACGCGCACCTGGGCGTCTGCTACGACCTGTGCCACCAGGCGGTGGCGTTCGAGGATCCCGCCGACGTCATCGCGGCCATGACCCGCGCCGGAATTCGCATCGGCAAGGTGCAGGTCTCGAGCGCGCTGGAGCTGCGCAACCCTACTGACGAGTCCGCCCGCGCCCGCCTGGCCGCATTCGACGAGCCGCGCTACCTGCACCAGGCGCGCGCTCGCGACGGCGGCTACGTCGACGATCTCCCCGAGGCATTCGATCGCTTGCCCCGCGACCGGCCCTGGCGAGTGCACTTCCACAGCCCCATCGACCGGGACTTCGAGGGCGCGCTGGGTACCACAAGGACCGAGCTGTCGAGGGCCCTCACGCTGCTGAAGAGCGGTGGCGTGACGACCCAGTACGAGTGCGAGACCTACACGTGGTCGGTGCTCCCCGAAGTGGATCGTCCGACCGATGACGCCGCCCTCGCCCGCGGCATCGCGCGCGAGGTGGCCTCGGCGCGGGACACGCTGGGCTGACGCCGCTCGTCGTCCTCGACGTCGTCGGGCTCACGCCCGCCCAGGTGGGCGCCGACACTCCGGCCCTCGCCGCGCTGGCGAAGGCGGGTTTCATGATGCCGCTCGGCAGCGTGCTCCCGGCGGTCACCTGCTCGAGCCAGTCCACGATGGTGACCGGCACCCTGCCGCGCCAGCACGGCATCGTCGGCAACGGCTGGTACTTCCGTGATCTTTCGGAGATCTGGCTCTGGCGACAATCCAACCGCCTCGTCGCCGGCGAGAAAGTGTGGGAGGCGGCGCGCCGCCGTCTCCCCGGCTTCACCTGCGCGAAGCTCTTCTGGTGGTACAACATGTACTCGAGTGCGGATTGGTCCATCACTCCGCGTCCCACGTACCCCGCCGACGGCCGCAAGCTCCCCGGCATTTACACACAACCCCACGATCTCAAACACGAGCTGGAACGCGCGCTGGGTCCATTCCCGCTCTTCCAGTTCTGGGGTCCGGGCGCCGGCCTCGTCTCGTCGCGCTGGATCACTGATGCGGCCCGCCTCGTCATCGATCGGCATCGTCCGACCTTGACGCTCGTGTATCTGCCTCACCTCGACTACGACCACCAGCGCTACGGGCCCGACGATCTTCGCAGCCGCGCCGCCCTGCGCGCCGTCGACGGCCTCGTCGCCGACCTGGTCGGGGACGCGCGCCGGGGCGGCGCCGACGTGCTCGTCGTGTCGGAATACGGCATCCGTCCCGTTCGACGGCCCGTCGACATCAACCGCGCGTTGCGGCGCGCGGGCCTGCTCGCCGTGCAGGAGACGGTCGCCGGCGAGCTGCTCGACACGGGGATGTCGCGCGCCTTCGCGGTCGCCGATCACCAGATCGCACATGTGTACGTCCGGGATCCCGTCGACGTCGGGGCGGCCCGCGCTGAGATCGAGAAGCTCGACGGCGTGGCCGAGGTTCTGGACGACACGGGCAAAGAGGCGGCCGGCCTCGATCACCCACGCGCGGGCGAGCTGGTCGCCGTGGCGGCGCCCGACGCCTGGTTCACGTATTACTACTGGCTGGACGACGCGAAGGCGCCAGACTTCGCGCCGACCGTCGAGATCCACCGAAAGCCCGGCTACGACCCGGCTGAGCTGTTCCTGGCCACGCCGGGCGTGCGGACCAAGCTCCGCGTCGCACGGCGCCTCGCGCAGAAGATGCTGGGCTTCCGGTACGTGATGGACGTGATCCCACTCCACGGGCATTACGTGCGCGGATCCCACGGTCGGCTGCCCGATGATCCCGTTCACGGCCCCGTGCTGATCGGCTCGAACGCCGCGCTGCGGCCTGCCAAGCCGCCCGTCATGACAGATGTGTTCTCTCTAATTCTCGCCCATCTCGCGCGGTGATCGGTGATAAGTCTTGCGCATTCGCCGTCGATCCGTTAATACAATGACCCGCGCAGCGAACCCTCAGAGGAGGATGGCCATGGAGACGAGTCGACGCAACTTTCTCGCCGCGGCGGCGGCAACGGTAGGGACGGTCGCGGCCACACCGCTCGCCCTGGCGGCGGACAAGTTCGGCCGCGACCGCGACTGGACGGGCGACACCCCCGTCACCTATCCGGAGCCGGCGTGGGAGGTGCGGGACAAGCGCTTCACGGGAGTGCAGGGCAACGCGACCCTGCAGCGAATCTGGCACGGCATGGGCAACGACCGCGCGCTCTGGTGCGAAGGCCCCGTGTGGATGGGCGACTGGGGCAGTCTCGTATGGAGCGACATCCCGAACCACCGCACGCTGCGCTGGATCGAGGATGACGGCCACGTGAGTGTGTTCCAGACCGACTCGGGCTATTCGAACGGCCACACGCGCGACAACCAGGGCCGGTTGATCGCCATGGAGCACGACACGCGCCGCGTGCGCCGCCGCGAGTACGACGGCACCTGGACCGTGTTGGCCGATAACTTCGAAGGCAAGAAGCTCAACGCGCCGAACGATGCCGCGGTCCACTCCGATGGCTCGATCTGGTTCACCGACCCGGGTTACGGGATCCTGGGCCCCTACGAAGGACACAAGGCGCCGTTCGAGCTGCCCACACGCGTCTATCGCATCGATCCGAGTGGCAAGACGACGGTCGCCGTCGAAGGCCCGATGCGGCGTCCTAACGGCATCTGCTTCTCGCCCGACTTCAAACGCTGCTATGTCGTCGACACCGGCGCCACCGACGGCCCGCAGTATCCGGCCAACATCATCGTGTTCGACGTCGCCAATAATGCCTTGCGCGGCGGCAAGGTCTTCGCCGACTTCAAGCCGGGGTTCACCGACGGTATCCGCTGTGACACCGACGGCAATGTGTGGTGCGGTTGGGGCTGGGGTGGGGTCGACACCAACGGCGTGCGCGTTCACGCGCCCTCCGGTGAGTTGCTCGCGTTCATGCATACGCCGGAAGTTGTCGCGAACCTCTGCTTCGGCGGCACCAAGCGCAACCGGTTGTTCATGACCGGCAGCACGTCGATCTATGCGCTGTACGTGAATGCCGTTGGGGCGGCGCTGAGCTGATGCCGAGCCGAGCCGAGCGCCGGCTGCCATACCTGATGCACGACAGCGTCGCCGTCTTCGCGGTCCGCGACACCGGCCGGCTCCGGCACGTCGGGGAGGCGTGGACCAGGGGCGATTACCCGCGCAACGTCAACATCGATCCCACGGGCCGCTTCCTGTATGCGTGCAATCACCGAAGTGACAACATCACCGCGTTCAGTATCGACGGCGCGACCGGCAACCTCACCTTCAACCGCCAATACACGGCGGTGGGCAGCGCGGCGGTCATCGTCTTCCTCGCTCTCTGAGCCCGCGGGTGTTCCTGGCAGCGGCGCGGCTTCGCCGCGGCCCGGAACAAGATTGAGGACACGAAAGCGGACGGCGAGGCAGCTCTTTATGGTTTGCATAAGCTGCAGAGCCTACGGGCGCGTTGTGACAGGCATGGTCGCACGTTCGCCGGCCGGCCATTTCGTCATTTCGGCTCATGCCCGGTCCGAGACCATCGCGGCGGCCGTGACGTGGCCAAGCCAATCGCATAGCTCGCACACAGGTTGCCCCCGCGAAGCGAGCTGAATTGGGTTCGTTTTGTAGAATATTAATCGTAAGTGCTGTGCGGCCGCCGTGCGGTCCGGCGGGCCTGGAGACGCTCAAGCACCGTGATCGCGCGATTGAGTTCGCGCGCGTTAGGCGTCGAGTAGCGTCGAAGCCTGTCGATCGCCGCCAGCGCCGGCAGCGCACGGCGGTCGATCTCCGCCTCAAGGCGTTCCGCTTCCATCTGCTGACGCGGTGCTATCCTCTCGCTCAGGTCTCGACGCAGCGCCTCGAGGGACGTGCGCAGTCTCGCCAGCTCCTCCGGTGAGGGAGCGGTGCCTGACTTGATAATGGAAGAGAGCTCGGCATCGGCGAGTTCTTCCGTGAAATAGGCGTTCAGCGAACCGCGCGCCTTTACCTCAAGACGACCCTGTGCGAGGTCTTCAAGAACGTGGACGAGTTCGTTAACCAGATACTGGATGCCGCGTGACGAACTCTCGAGTTTCATGCGGTCCTTGAAGTAGATCGCGACTTTAACGTCTTCGGCGAGTCGGCGTGTCCAGGCCGCCCTCACCTCGCTTCCGCGCCGGCCAATTTCCCCCCTCTCGCACCGCAGCATCCGCCGCTCCCGCCACATATAGACAACGATGCGTCCGGTCAGGAACTCTTCCTGTCCGTCCTGGGGGCTCCACATTCTGTAGATCTCAGCGCGAAACTCCTCGAACTCGGCTACGTCTTCCCGACAGTCGCCTCCGGACACCACGATGGTCATTGCCGTGCAACCGTGCTTGGTCGCATTCTGGCTGGCGATCGCTTTTCCTGCTGGCGTTCGCGGGCCCGTCGAGTGCTGAGCATTCCGTCGATTAGCTTCCACGCGGGCCACACTCGTCGTGCTGCGCAATACCGACCGTTTTGGCATGGTCATCTCTCACCCCGGGTAGGGCCGAAGATCTTTGGTGGACCGTCATCGGCTGGCGCTTCATCACGACCGCGCGGCGGCACTGTCCTTTGCCTCCCCATTGAACGGAGCATGATTTGAAGCGTTGGGTCCGAACTTCGTAGAGAGTCTCCACAGGCGGGATCACCTAACCTCGCTATATCTTGTGCCCTCGAATTGGAGAGAGAACCCATCGCGCTCCGACACCACGCTCGGGCCGACCGGTGCGGCGGTGCTTACTTCGGGCGCCGTGGGGTCCAGCCGAAACTTCGTCTCGAAAGGTACTGGGGGATGTTCTGGCAGCCACCTCACTAGCCACGCCATAACCTGTGCGATTACCTTAGCGTCACGACACAATTTCCTCATTGTGCAGTACAAGTCGCTGCGGCCATCCCACAGCGCGCGTTTGCCGATGGTAACCAAGTGCTGATCAATCTCGTCATATACGTCATCGCGCGTTCGCCCACTTTGGCGGAGATTTGACCGCAGAAGTCCTGCGAAAACTGAAGACCCGTCCCGCGTTGCCGGGGTCGCACGTAAGAACGAGACAAGGAAAGCTCGTACCACTTTCGAATCTCGGCAGGATTTTCGGATCCCCCAGTACAGATCACTACGGCTGAGGAGCATGGCCCGTTTACCGATGCCGAAGAATCGCCTATCGACAACATGAGGGCCGGCCTGTCGGTATCTCATGCTTGCCCGGTCGCCGTGCGCAGCGGCGACTTTCCAGGCCAACCCCCGTTACTTATCCCCGCCTGTCGGCGGGAACCACCTGGCGCGACGCGGCTTGGAGACGATTGCAGCTCTTCTACATCTTGCGACAGACGGCGCCGCTCCGGAGATGTGTGGCCTGCGACAGAAGCTTCACCGAGGGGGAAAGATAAAGATAGCTGCTGGTCAACTTGGGGCCGGACTGGCTTCCGGGTCCGATGTCGCAAGCGCATGCCACCCTAAATGGCCCCCCGGACGGACTCCGGCCCGTGGGGCTTAGGGTGAACAGCACGCCTTTGTTCGGGGTTTCTTACCCGGGATGCTGCGCAGCGTCACACGCACGCTGAAGCGACGGGGTATAACCGGACCCCGCAACCGATCCCAGATTATTTCAATCCGCTGAGAACTCTCCCAAAAAAAAGGAACCATTTGCTGATGTCGCACCGGTGGCGCACGTAGAGGACTAAGTATGAAGGGAGTCGGCGCCTCCGCCGAAACTGGGCTTTTTAGCTAAGGGCGGCGTAGAGGCGAGGCCCAGTAGGCGTGCCGGAGGTATCGGGCCGCAGCGGCGGCCTCCGCTTCCGGTCACGAAACTCCGGTGCTTCAGCCTTGGAAGGGCTGCGGGCAGCCCGGCCGCGCCGCCAGCCGGTTGAAGCCTTCGCCGCCCGAGGGCCGCGCGCAGCCGTCCGCCCTGGGCCGATCGTGCGCTCGGCGCGTGCGGATCCCGTGGCGCTGGGCGGCGGAGACCCGGAAGCGGCGGAGGCCTAGAAGGAGATCGGGGCGGCGCCTCGACGAGGACTGAAGCTGAGGCTTCGGCTGCTTGCGGCGGTCGTGTCCCGGGTCTGGTGGAAAAGAGAAGTGGCACATTCTTCCGGTTGGTGAAGTGCACGACCAGCACACCGCCTGCCAGGGCGGCGACCGGAGGAACGCGCCATGGGCAAGGGTATCAGCCAGTCGGTCGGAGCGCATGAGCTTGAACCCGTCTCGCTGAGCGCACTGATCCACCAGCACGTCCGCGCTGCGATCGAGACCGCCGTGCACGAGGAGTTGCGGGCCGCGCTCGGGACGAGCCCTTACGAGCGCAATGAAGTACGCCGGGGCTACCGCAATGGCATCCGAGAGCGGACGCTGACGGGGCCGACCGGCCGGTTGTTCTCGCGTTGCCTCGGGCCACCCTTTTCAGGGGCGCCAGCGCGAAAGAGTGGACGTCGACAATCGTCCCGCGGTATCAGCGGCGAATGCCGGAGGTCAATGAAGCCGTGGTCGCCACGTACTTGGCAGGCGGCAACACCCGACGGATTCGCGGCGCGCTCCAGCCGTTGCTCAAGGCCGCACCTCTCTCGAAAAGCGCCGTGTCACGCGTGGTGGCCACGCTGAAGGGCGGCCTTGAGGCATGGCGGACCCGCTCGCTCGCCGACCTCGACGTGATCTATGTCTACCTCGATGGCTTTGCTCTGCGCGTACGCCGCGCCGGAAAGGTCGTCAGCGTGCCGGTGCTGGGCGTAGTCGGCGTCCTGTCCGACGGGCACAAGCATCTGCTCGCCCTCGAACTGTGCGGGGGCGAGTCGTTCTCGGCATGGAAAGGCTGCCTCGACGATCTCGTCGCACGAGGGTTGCGAGCGCCGCTGTTGGCGATCATCGACGGTAACGCCGGGTTGCGACGCGCCGTCGAGTTGGTGTGGCGGAGGGCTGCGGTTCAACGCTGCTGCGTCCACAAGCTGCGCAACCTCGAGCGCAAAGCGCCCAAACACGCGCTTGCCGAGATCCGCGACGACTTCCATCGAATCGTCTACGCGGCCAATGCTGAGGCGGCTCGCACTGCCTACACGCTCTTCGAGCGCACCTGGGGCAAGCGCTGCTCGGGTCTGGTGACGAGCCTGCGGGAAGGCGGCGAGGAGCTCCTGACGTTCTTTCGGTTCCCGAAAGAGCAGTGGAAGACACTGCGAACCACCAACACGATTGAGCGGCTCCATGAGGAATTTCGCCGACGCGTGAAAACGCAGAGCTCGCTGCCCACCGAGGACTCGGCGGTGGTCCTGCTCTTCAGCCTCGTGGCCAGCGGGCAGATCAGGTTGCGCAGGGTCGACGGCTGGCAGAAGATCGCCATCGTGCTCAGCCAGAACACGTCGGTGGCAGCATGATTACCGCGGCCTGGAAGGCGACGACCCGCGATGCGGGTCCGCAGTGGTCGAGGTCATCTGGACGATGAGAAGTGCCGCCGGAGAACGACCGCCCTCGAATGAAACGAGGTCACCCATGAAAATGAAGAGATTCATTTTCCTGATCCTCTTGTCGCTCGTTGTGCTCGGATTTGGACGAGAAGCCGCGACGCCGCAGCCGGGCGGACCAACTCCGCGGAGGGTCATCATCTTCGTATGGGATGGACTGCGAGCGGACGATATCACTCCCGAAAACATGCCGAATTACTTCGCCCTCGCACGATCGGGGGTGGTTTTCTCGGACCACCACGCCGTCTATCCGACCTTCACTATGATGAACTCTGCATCCATTGCCACCGGGACGTATCCGGGGACCCACGGGTTCTATGGCAACGTGGTGTACGCGCCGAATGCCAAGGGGAAGAACGCCAAGGGGGTCGCTATCGATTTCTCTGCCCCGGCATTCATCGAGGACTTCGGTGTGGTGGAAGGGGTGCGCGATTCGTACCAGGGCAAGCTAACGCTTGTGCCGACGATGCTTCAAGTGGCACAGGCCAAAGGCCTGATCACAGCAGCCGTCGGTAAATTCGGCGCCGCGTTCATCCAGGATTACCACCGCGGGGGCATCATCCTCGACGAGGACGCGGCGATCCCACTGAGTTTCGCGAAGGAGCTCCAGAACGCCGGGTACGCGCTTCCGCGGAACACTGGCAACGCGTACAGCGCGGGAGCATTGGTGCTCGCCGGTAACAACGGCGACCCAACAGCGCCGATTCCGATTCAGAGGCTCAACGATCGGGAGACCGCGAATCCACTCGATCGCACCGGGGCTCTCTCGCGGCGCGGGTTCACGTATCTGACCGACGCATTCGTGAACTACATCCTTCCGACGAAAACGCCGGATCTGACGATCTTCTGGTCGAAGGAGCCAGACGCAACGAATCACGCGTACGGCCCCGGAACGTATAACTCGATCGATGCCACGAAGATGAACGACGAGATCTTGGGTCGCGTCGTGGACAAGATTCGTCAGCTCGGGTGGGAACAGACCACGGACATCATCATCACGCAGGACCACAATCACAGCACCGTCTCGGGTGATGTCGCCCATTTCCCGTTCCGCGGCGTTGCCGACGGCCGGGTCGGTTCGCACGATCCATATGGGTACTCCGTCTCGGGCTTCGTGCGGACAGCCGCGTTGCTCACCCTTGATGGCCTGAAGGCCTACGATGGTGCGGGCTGTCGGAACATCCCCACCTTGTCGGGGATTCTGTTCGACGGTACCCACCTGCATCCCGCCAAGAACGACGCGGATGGGACTTTCTGCGGTAAAGCGCAGATGTTCACGTCGCCGAGGTATGTGGTGCCCAAGCCCGTTCCCGCCGGCGCCATCGTCGTCGCCGCGAACGCGGGGAGCGACTACTTGTTCGTCCCCGATGGTGACGTGAACACCGTCAAGGCCGCCGTGCTCAGCCTCCAGAGTCGCCTCCAGTTCGGCGCCGTCTTCGTGAGTGACAAGTACGGGGACATTCCGGGTACCCTGCGCATGGGACTCGTCAACACGGACAGTCCCGCGCGCGGTCGCGGCCCAGATATCATCGTCAGCTTCAGCTTCGACGAGAACGTCGCCGTGGCGGGGCGGCCTGGAATCAGCTACGCGAGCTCGGTGAATCGCAGGGGCGACCACGGCAGCTTCTCACGCACCGACACCCATATTTCGCTGATGGCCCATGGGCCCGACTTCAAATCGGGCATGTACGACACGCTTCCCACAGCCAACGTCGATATCGCGCCAACGGTCGCGCGCATTCTGGGGCTCAACATGCCGAACGCTCAGGGGCGAGTGCTTGAGGAGGCATTGAAGGACGGGCCGCGGGTCACGGAATACGCGGTCTTGGGAAAGATCTACCGGTCCTCAGAAAAGAGCGGCTTGAAGATGAGGCTCCCCACCGATCTCGACGGCCGCAGCGTTGATCCTAACCTGACGACGTACTCCGTCGAACTCACGACGAAGGTCCTCACCCGAGGTAGCCCGAGCTACACGTATTTCGACCAAGCCAGAGCGATTCGCGAATGAACGTTCATTGGCCGGAATGACACAGGCCCACGATTGTTATCCGTCTCCACAACGTATCGGCAAGGAGGACCGGAGGAAGCCACTCCGAATTTCCACACGAATCGGGACACTACCCTTGCGGCTATCTCACCTCTCTCCTTGTCTCACGGGGATACTGAGCCTTCGGATCACGATCAGTTCGCGGAGTAGATTGTATCGGAACGCCGCGCTCTTCACGAGGCCGAGGTGATCCTCGCACAGAAAGAAGTTGTACCCCGGAGCCACGCCGTCCAAAGGACGGTCCCAGAAACTACTCCATGTCGGCACGCGAGCATCACCGTACTCAAATTGCTCGCCGCTCCCGTCGACCACTTTCGGTGCGATGCGGTAGCTGAGCCGACGCCCTTTGAGTTCGGCCCTGTAATATGTTGGATGGCAGTGGCCTCCGAAAACAATGACGGGCGGCGGTGCCGCCACAGGCTCGATGCGCTCCGGAAGTCGACTGAGGATTTGCGGCGCGACCGATTTGACGAAGGCCTCGCCGACGAAGATCCGTTCCTCCTCTTGGCATTGGCGGGAAATCTCCCTCCGGAGATCGGGCTTTTCTACCGCCTCAAAACTGATCGTAAGATGGAAGCACAACGAGGCGCGCAGGTTGGCGTAGAGATGGTCCGCCATCACAGCTTCGGCGGCGTTCTGGTCAAGGTGCCGTAAGTAACGCCTCACGGAAGACACGCTGGGCAGCAGCTCCAGCCCGTGGTACGCGTCGTAGTAGTTCTTTGGCGAGCGGCCCTGCAACTGCGCTAACGTCCTCTGCACATCGAGCCCGAGTGTTTCCAGGAGCGACGCATCGAGCCCGCGAGGGTGCCGCGGCAGCAGCTGGAACGCCGACGCGAACGAGAAGAGAACCGGCTTGGTGTCCGTCTCACTGTACGGCGATACGCCAGTCTTCTTTCCGAGAAAGGTCAGCAGTGACTCGGGGTACTCGCCGTGGTCGAAGCCTTTCAGTGCATCAATCGCTCCGAAGTTTGGCGTCGCCATGAGGATCAGACGCGCGACGTCGTCCTGTTGCTCCATTCCCCAGATGAGGTATCGCGCGACGAGCCCGCCCATACTGTGTCCGACAACGAGGAACTTGACGTCGCCGTTGCGGTTGAAGAAGCCGGCGTTGCGCCTGTCTTTCTTGATGTCCTCCCAATGCTTCTGGAACCGGTCGTTCCCGGGCGTGCAGCGACCCAAGTTGTGCGTCTCGCAGTAGCGATCGGCCATGTACTGCATGTATTTCGCGCGATAGATGGGTAACTCGAGCGCAAGCCGGATGGCAGCAAGCCGAATGTCAAGGCGCCAGTCGTAAGAGAAGAAGAACAGGTCGCCGTCTGCGCGATAATCACCTTGGCTCGGGTTCTCGAGGAACTCACGGAGCTTCCCGTACACGTCCACCTTCGAGAAGACCCAGGACTCCGAAAAGCCGAGTCGGTAGTGGGGAAGGAACTGCGCCTCTACGGTGAGGCGCTTCTGTAGCCGGCCATCCCATGGGCGGTAGTCCTCGGGGCGCGGATAGCTCTCACCTGCCGTACCGGGTGGTCCCATTCTGGAATCGAAGGGGATTAGCAGGTCATCGAAGTCCGATAAAAACGCGACCTGACTGCTCGTGCCCCACAGCTCCTTGATCTCCTTCGTGCCGTCGACGAGGACCAGTCGTGACCCTTTGATGCCGGGGATGAAGATCACCGGTAGGCGCAAGAAGCCCTGCTCTTTTGTGTACGTTCGGAACTCCGTGAACTGGCCGAACTGATAGGTGGTCGCGCAGGCCACGAGAAGGACGGTAACGATTCCGGGACTCAGTATCCGCAATAGGTGACCGACGGACCGGCGCATGGTGTCCTCCTTTTCGTGGGTTGCGCTATCCTATTCGCCGCCTGTCGCCTCCGCCGGGCGATCGGTGGATCGCGATCTTCTCTCCGGGAGCGGCCAGCAACCCGTGCGCGCTAGCAGAGGCCCTCGAACTAAACAGCGCTAGACACGGTTCGCGAAGAACTTGATCGCAGCCGGCGTCACCGCTGCCCCTCCCGCCCCCGCTGTTGTTCTTGGCTGTAGCATGGGCTTTCTTGCTTTCTTTTGCGTAACCCAAGAACTTCAGGATCGAATCAATGCCTTGCGTCCCGCCGCTATTGCGCTCTCGACGAACGATCTTAGGGAGACGCGGCTCCTGTTCTCAGGACCGCAGGCCGGACGTGAACCCCGGACGGCGGCACGCCGAGGCGTGCCACCGTCCGGGAGAGCGACCGCGAGCTACGCCGGCCGCGAGCCCGACACGGATTTCCCGCCGTCCTGCATGGCCCGGTACTTGTCACGCACCGTCTTGACCTCATCCAGCACGCGTGGCAGGACCTTCCGGTCCGTGAGCGTCTGGTAGACGTCGCTCAGCACGGCGGTCGCGTCCTTCACTTCGCCGTTCTGGGCGAGCCAGTCCGCGAAGCCGACGGCATACTCCTTGTAGTCGACGTGACCGAGCGTCTCAGCCGCCACGCTCTTCTCTCCCATGAGCGCGGCGGAGAGTTGTTTCGTCGCCGCGGTGACGTCGGCGCGCTGCACCGCGATCCGTCCGCGCGCCATGTACGCCGGCACCGCAGTGGCCGGCCCGTCGCCCAGCTCGAGACGCTTGCGCTCCACGGCAACCGCGTTGCCGAGCGCGATCCGTGCGTGCACGGTCGCGCGGCTCTGCGGCAAGCGCTCGGTCACGTGCTGCAGCACATCATTCGCGCTCGTCAGTACGCTCGAGCCGTCGAAGTTGAGCACCCGCCCCACCTCGTCGGAGAAGAAGTCCTGCGCCAGGAGCTCCTCCTCGTAGCCGCGCGGCGGCGCCACGCGCACGCGCAACGGGTTGGACAGCACGTCTTCACCGTCCAGGTGCAGCGCGACCTGCATCGTGTAGTTGCCGGGCTCGGCCAGATCCCATCCGTTGCGCCCCGCCCCCACGAAGAGCGAGTCGTATATCGAGTCGCCGGCGGCGAGCACGGTGTTCCGCTCGAGAAAGCAGTACCGCGCGTATGGCAGGTACTGGCGCGCCGGCCGGCCGGCCTGCTTGATGATCACCGACAGCCGGTCGTGCATCGCGAGCAGGTTCTGTGGGATGAGCGTCGGCTCCGACGAGACGTTGGTGAGCTTCAGCTCCACCACCGCGGGCTCCAGGAACTCCAGCAGCGGCCGCTCGCGGTTGAAGCGTACCTGCAAGCGGTACGCGGAGCCGGGAGTGACGCCGGCGCCCTCGAAGCCGTGGTGATCGAACCACAGCGCGTTGCCCTGCTCGACGAAGCGGAACGGCGCGTGGCGCATGAAGAGCAGCTCCCCGTTGCTGAAGCGGTACTCGAAGTTGCGGAAGAAGACGTCCTGCGGGCCCGGCGGCACGCGATACGGATAATTCATGAAGCTGTAGGCCCCGGGCTCGTTGGCGAGCGGGATCCACGACGTGCCGAGCGACTTCTGCCACGAGTGGGCGAGATTGAACGTGTGCCCCATCTCGTGAGCCGCCGTCCAGAACCGCATCCGCTGCACCCATGCCGCTGGATTCGGGTCGCCCGCGGGCGCGTTGGCGATGAACGCCTGCTCGAAGATGGCCGTCCCCTGCCGCTGGTTCGGCCCGATGTCGTCGAACATGATGCCGCCGAGGCTCGTGCCCATGTCATGGAGGGCGGCAAAGAACACCCAGGCGGACCACTGCGCCTTCGGCGCGAAGCGCGACCAGTAGACCTGCATGGCGTCATGCATCTCCTGGTTGCTCCACTGCGGGTTCGCGCCCGAGAGGCTGAGCGGCACAACGTTGTCGTTGCCTGTCTTCCGCACGTCGAAGCCCGCGCGCTGGTACACGGTGGCCAGCGTCAGCGTCTCGCTCGGCAGGCCCGCGGGCCGGTCGGGATGGGCGCCGGTGTTCACCGTCGTCGCCGCCGCCGTGCCCTGCGCGCAGTCGTATTCGAACTCCACCGGATGGAAGTACGGCGACGCGTACGGGTACGTCAGCGTGCGCGCCGGCCCGCCGCCCGACAGCGTCACCGTCGCGCTGACGGGCTTCAGGAAGCCGCGCGTGACGTGGACGTCCACCGTCGTGTACGGGAACGTCGCGATCCCCCCGTCCTTGTACCAGATCGCGCCGCTCCACCGATCGGGGCCGACGGCCTGGACGTTCGCGATCCACTGCGTCTTCGCCAGCAGGCCTGAGAAACTCATCCCGCTGACGACCATCTGCGGGTAGCGTCCGTCCACGTCGAGTCGCAGCTCCTCGCGCCGCAACAGGATCGGAAACGACGCGGCCGCGTGCGGCGCCGGCGTAGGAACGGGATCGGGGCCGGGACCGGGCCGCGGCGGGATGTCAGGCCGCGGCGGGATCTCCGGCAGCGGCGGGATGTGTGGACGCGGCAGCGGTTCGGGAAGGGGCACCGGCCTCGGCGACGACCAGACGTAGAGACCGCTGCAGCCGAGGTGCACCGGAAGAGGAAGCGGCCTCGTCGCCAGCTCTATGGCGACCTGCTCGGCCAAAATCCGCCCGTTGGCCTCTACGAGCTCGTGCTTCGTCTCCATAAGACATCTCCATCTCTGCGTCCGCTCGGCACTGCTCGCACGTGATCCGTCGTCTCATGGCACCGCGCTCTCCACCTCCCTTCGCTCAGACATAGCCAAACGGTTGCGCCGACACTTCGTGGGTCAGCCGCCCGTTCAGGTCGAGTGAGACGCCGACGTAGGTCGCCTCGCGGATCGGCAACGGAATCGAGGCATGCTGCCGCTTCGTCACGACCTCGACGTCAACATCGGTCCGTCCCGCCGCGACGTCCGTCTCGAACGCGTCGGCATACGAGATCTGGTTCTTCGTGCTGACGCCGGCGCGCCGGAAGACTTCCGCGCCGTTGACGCGCACGACGACCTCGTCGTTGTCGAATCCGTCCTTGAACGCGACGTGCAAAAGGGGCATCAGAAGTGCCTCATCGCAGCTGATAGACCGCGACGCCCTCCGCGCGGCCGCGGAGCGTCATCGCGTCGATCTCGGCGAAGTCATGGCGGCGCCGTAGCCGCGCCCGCGTGGTGGCGCTCACGAGAATGTCCGACCCCACGCTCTTGTTCAGTTCCTGGATGCGGGAGGCCACGTTGACGGCATCGCCGACGAGCGCGTAGACGAGCCGACTGGCGCTGCCGATGACGCCGGCGAGCACGGTCCCGGTGTGGATACCGATGCCATGGCGCAGCGGACTCTTGGCGTCGCGCGCGCGCCGCGCGTTGAGCGCACCGAGCCGGCGTCGCATCTCGAGGGCGGCCGCGACCGCCATGTCGGCGTGCACCGCGTACCGGACCGGGGAGCCGAACACCGCCTCGATCTCGTCGCCGATGAACTGCACGATGAGCCCCCGGTGACGATCGATGGCGCATTCCATCTCGGTGAAATACGCACTGAGGCCCTGCGCCACTTCTTCGGGGGGCGTCGATTCGACCCAGCCGGTGAAGTCGCGTAGATCCGCGAACAGAATGGTGACCTCGCGCAGCAGGCCGTGCCGTGCCGCGGTCTGCTGCAAGACCTCGTCACGGATCTCCGGCTCCACGAACTTGTCGAACGCGTCCTGGACTCTGAGCACGATGTCGGCCGACAACATTGCCCCCGCGCCACGCAGGAATCGCGCCATCCCCGCCCCGCCAGTCTTCACGTCGGTTAGGGCTCTCCCGGAGCCGGGGACCTGGTGGACGCAGGTGGTCATTGACCGGTGAATTGACCACCCATTAGTTGCGGCCACGCAGTACCATGACCGCCCCATGGACGCTCTTGGCGACCTGATCGGGGAAGATCCGAAGATCGTCGCGCTCCGGCAGAAGGCCCGCACCCTTCTGCAGCGCCATGAAGGCGCGCGCCGGCTGCCGCCCATTCTGATCCAGGGTGAGACCGGGACCGGCAAGGGGCTTCTGGCGCGGCTCATGCACCGGGCCGGACCTCGTGCAAGCGCCCCGTTCGTCGAGCTCAATTGCGCCGCGATCCCGGACACGCTGCTGGAGGCCGAGCTATTCGGCTACGAGCGGGGCGCGTTCACGGACGCGCGGCAGGCGAAGCCGGGGCTGTTCCACGTCGCCCACGGCGGCACGTTGTTCCTCGACGAGATCGGCCTGCTTCCTCGGGGCCTTCAGGCCAAGCTGCTCACGGTGCTCGAGCAGGGCAGCGTTCGCCGGCTGGGGGCGACCAGGAGCGAGCCGGCCAATGTCTCAATCGTCGCCGCGACGAACGAGTCGCTGCAGTCCGCCGTGCTCGAAGGACGGTTTCGCGAAGACCTCTATCACCGGCTGGCGGTGCTCATCCTCGAGCTGCCAACGCTGAGGGAGCGGCACGACGACATCGAACTGCTGGCCGGGCGGGTGCTCGCGCGCGTCTGTGCCGAGTACAACCTGCCCGCCAAGACGCTGGCGGAGGACGCGCAGATCGCGCTCAGGGCGTATGAATGGCCGGGCAACGTGCGAGAACTCAGCAATGTCATCGAGCGGGCTGTGCTCCTCTCCGACACCGCCACCATCACCGCGGATGGCCTGGATCTGCCCCGGCGCGCTCCGGACGAGCCGCGCCGCGCGGCGCCGCCACCGACACTCGAGGACACGATCCACCACCGCCTCGTCGATGCGCTGGAACGCACGGCGTGGAACATTACGCGGACGGCGGCGATGCTCGGCATCGCCCGCAACACGGTGCGCGCGCGAATGCGCCTCTACGGTTTGCGTCGGGCCGGCGGCGGGGCCGAGGCGGCAGCGCTCCCACCGGCGGCCGCGGGGGCGAGCGACGTGACACCAGCCTTCGCCGAGCACGCGGAGTCGGCGGCGATCGCTGACGTCCGCTGGGAACGCCGCCGCGTGACATTCCTGCGCGCGCGAATCCTCGCTGCCGCCGACTCGTCGTCCTCTCTCACGACCCGCGTCCTCGGCTGGCTGATCGAGAAGGCCCAGACGTTCGGCGGCCACGTGAGCGAGATCAGCCAGCGCGGCATCCTCGCCATCTTCGGACACGACCCGGCCGAGGACGCTCCGCGCCGGGCGGCGACGGCCGCGCTCGCCGTCACCAAGCTGGTCGCGCGAGAGCATCTGCGCGGCGACCTGCCCTCGGAGGTTTCGGTGACGCTCGCCATCCACGTCGACCGCGTCGCGCTGGCGCGCATTGGCGGTCGACCGGTCATCGAGCAGGAAGCCACCCATCAGACCGCGGTCGCGCTGGACGGACTGGAACCGATCGCGGGAGGCGAGATCGGCGTCAGCGAGGCCGCGGTCAGATTCCTGCTGCGCCACTTCGACGTCGAACCGCCCCCGAACGTGCGCGCGGGCAGCCACCGTCTCGTGGGGCGCTGGAGCACGCCGGGCGGCGCGCACCCCGTGACCTTCATCGGCCGGCGTCCCGAGATCAACATGCTCCACGGCCTGCTCGACCGCGCGATGCTGGGTCAGGGCCAGATCGTGACCCTCGTCGGCGCGCCCGGCATCGGCAAGTCGCGGCTCCTTCATGAGTTTCGACAGTCCGTCCGAATGGAAGGCGTCATCACGCGCGTGGGACGCTGTGCGTCGTACGGGACGCATGTGCCCTACTTCCCCGTGATCGAGATGCTCCAGACCGTCTGCAACATCGAGGAAACCGATCCGATCGAAACCGTCGACGCCAAGGTGCTCGCCGCGCTCCAACCTCTGGGCGACGCCGCCGTCGCCTCGGCTCCGTATCTGAATAACCTGCTCTTCCCGCGCCAGGGCGGCGAGTTGAGCGGTCGATCTCCCGACGCCATTAAGACCGGCACCTTCGAAGCCATCCGGCGCATCGTCTTCGCTCAGCAGGAGCGAAGGACTGTGCTGCTGGCCATCGAGGACCTCCACTGGATCGACCAGACGTCGGAGGAGCTCCTGGCGTCCCTCGCGGAGGTGACGATGGCCACGCGAGTCCTCCTCGTGACGACCTGTCGCCAGGGCTACCAGGCGCCGTGGCGGACGCGGTCGAACGCGACCCAGATTGGCGTTGGTCCGCTCTCGGCCGCGGAAAGCCAGCAACTGGTGGAATCGGTGCTGGCGGCGCGGCCCGCCCCCGACGCGGTGGTGGCGCGCATCCTGGACCGCGGCGAGGGCAATCCGTTCTTTTTGGAGGAGCTCGCGCGCTCCGTTCGCGAGCAGGGCGACGAAGCCGGCGCGCTGCCGGTGCCGGGGACCGTGCACGACATCGTCGCGGCGCGCGTCGACAGCCTCGCGACCGCCGACAAGTACGTACTCGACATCGCCGCCGTGATCGGTCGAGAAGTTCCTGTCTCGCTCCTGCAGCAGGCGTCCGAGTTATCCGACGACGCTATCCGCAGCAGCCTGGGGCGCTTGCAGTCGGGAGAATTCCTCTATGCCACCCGGTTCGGTGCCGATCCCGGTTACATGTTCAAGCACGCACTGACGCACGAGGTCGCCTACGACAGCGTTCCCCAGGATGCCCGCCCCCTGCTGCACGCCCGCGTCGTCGCCGCGATCCAGAAACAGGCGCCGGAGACCCGCGAGCGGCGTCCGGAGACACTAGCGCGCCATTGCACCGAGGCGGGTCGGCACACCGAGGCGATCGAGCATTGGTGCCGCGCCGGGCAACTGGCGATCCAGCGCTCGGCGCACGGCGACGCGATCGTGCACCTCGGCCAGGCCCTGAAGCTTCTGGCCGCGCAGCCGGAGGGCTCCGCGCGGGACGCCCAGGAAATCACGGTGCAGCTCGCCCTGGCGACGTCGCCGCTCACGGCCGCCCGAGGGTATGGCGCTCCGGAAGTCGAGCGAACGCTGGCCCGCATCCGTATCCTCGCCGACCGGCTGACCGACGCCGCCCAGAAGTTCTTCGTCCAGTGGAGCCTGTGGCGATTCCAGGTTGCCCGCGCCGACTTCCGCGCCGCCGAGGAGCTGGTGGTCCAGCTGCTGGCCACCGCAGAAGGTCAGGACGATCCGATCGTCCGCGTCGGCGCGCACGTGGCGGCCGGCGTCGACAAGTTCTATCTCGGCGAATTCGCCCGCGCGCGAGAGCATCTCGCGCGGGCGATCGCCGTCTATGACCGTGCGCAGACCGGAGCCCAGACCCTCCGTTACGGCCAGGACCTCGGCGTTGCGGCGTGGGGCTTTCTCGGCTGGGCCGACGCCGTGGCCGGCGATCTCGACGGCGCCGTCCGGCGCGCGGAGACGGCGCTGCAGCTGGCGCGGGAGATCCGCCATCCCTTCAGCCTGGCGCTCGCGTTGCTCCTCGCCTGCGAGATCCACGAGCTTCGCCAGGACGCCGACGCGGTCCGAACCCTCGGCGACGAGCTGGTCGCGCTCTCGCGCGAGCATGGGTTCGCGTTCTTTCTGGCGATCGGGCTGACGCACACCGGATGGGCGATGAGCCGCGCCGGGGACCTGAGCGGCGGCGTCGCCGTGACGCAGGAGGGCGCCGACCTGTTCCGGGCGGTCGGTCAGCGCGTCGGCCTCGCGCATCGCGCTCGCCTGGCCGAAGGGCTGCTGGCGACCGGCGCCGTCGAGGCCGCCCTGGACGTGATCGCGGATGCCTTGGAGCGACGGCGGCACACCGAGGAGCACGCCTTCGTGGCCGCGCTCCTGGCTTTGCGCGGCGAGGCGCTCGCCCATCGCGGCGAGACGGCGGCGGCTGCGCAGTCTTTCAACGAGGCCATTGAGCTCGCGAACCGGCAGGGCGCCGCGCTGTTCGCCCTGCACGCGGCGGCGGGACTGCGCCGCCTGGAGAACCCGCGATGACCATCTCGAATTGGAACGGCTCCAATCGGTGCACCCCGGCCGCCATCGTCGCGCCCCGCGACCCTGACGAGCTCATCGCCATCGTGCGCGACACCGCCGCCTACCCGTCGCCGGTGCGAGCGGTCGGCGAGCTGCACTCGCTCAACGAGTCGATCGAGACGGACGGCACCGCGGTCTTCATGACGCATTTCCGTAAGATCGGCGAGCCCGACCCGGTAACGAACACGGTCACCGTCGGCGCCGGCGTCAGGATGATCGACCTCAAGAACGCGCTGAAAAGGCACGGCCAGCAGCTGCCCGTCGTGCCGGAGATCGGCAACGCGACCGCCGGTTCGGTCGCCTGCTGCGGTACCAAGGACTCCTCGCTCGGCCCCACCGGTCGCGGTCAGATCAGCTCGACGGCTGTCGGCGTTCGGATGGTGACGGCCGATGGGCGCGCGGTCCAGGTGACGAATCCGGACAAGCTGCGCGTGATTCGTTCGAGCTATGGGCTGCTGGGGATCATCTACGAGGTCACGTTCGAGGTCGAGCCACGGAAGAAGATCTGGTACGAGTACAAGCGCATCAAGCTCGACCGCTGGCTGAAGACGGGGGAGCCGATCCCGGCGCCGGACAGCCAGGAGATCCTCGGCGGCGCCGCCGGCTTCCTGGGCTTCCTGCTTCCCTACCGTCACGAACTGCTCGTCGAGCGCCGCCGGCTGGCCCGCGGTCACCGCCCGATCGCGGTCTGGGACCGCCTGAAGCTGTGGATGCGCACGCTCGCGTGGACGACGGGCGCCCGCCCCTTCAACGCGCCACTGCGCCTGCTGCCGAAGCGGATCCGGCGCAAGATCATCGCCGGCTGGGTCTGGACCCTGGATCACGGGTTTCTGAAGGTGTTCTTCCTGAAGTTCCTCAGCCGCTTCGCAAGCTTCCGCGCCGACGCCATGATCGACTTCAAGCGGCCGGTGTCGAGCTACTTCGACTTCACCTTCTGGGCATTCCCGGTCAGCACCTGGCCCGAGGTCGTCCCGGAGTACCTCGATTTCTGCGAGCGGTTCGAGCGGCAAACCGGCTTTCGGCCGGCGCTGCCCACCGAGGTCTACTTCATCCGGAGGGACGATTCCGCTGTCCTGTCGTTTTCCGCCGACGAGGACATCTTCACGCTGGACATGGTGAACTGGTCGGACGACGAGCCGGCGTGCTGGGCGGCGATGAACCGCGCGTTCAGTGAGTTTGCAGCCGAGCGTGGCGGGCGACCACTGCTCAATCAGACCAAGGGGCTCACGCCGGCCGTGGCGGATCGGCTGCATCGCCGCACGCGAGCCTGGTCCACGCTCGCGACCGAGCGTGCGCTCAAAGATCCTGACAAGCGATTTCTGACTCCATTTCTGAGGGATCTCTTGCCCTAACCGTCCCGCAGGCTGGCGAAGGAGAACGCCCATGGCGCGAAGACGCCGGATCCCCTTCCTGATCGATGCGGTGATCGTGAAGGACGACGCGGACATGGCCCGGCTCGACAGCGAGCGGAGCCTTCGGCGCGGCCTGTCGGGCACGGGCCCCCTGCTGCACCGCCTGATCTGGAAGCGCATTCGCGACACGTTCAGCATCGACGGTAAGGGACTGCTGCCGACGTTCGAGCCGCGCGACGACGACGCGCGCGCCGCGGCACAGCAGCGGGCCGAGGCCTGGCTCAGTGGAATGGCGTCGGCGTCGCAGCCCTTCGATCGCGATTCGATCGCGGCGCTGGCGCAGCACGTCGCCGGCGCCGATCCCGCGGTGCCGATCGGCGTGACCGTGCAGCTGATCGTGGGCCGGATGTTCGATCGCTCCTACACGGCAACGCGCGAATCGTACGAGGCCGCCCGAGTCGTGAACGCCGTGCTGGGCGCGTGCCCCCTCAACCTGGCTCGAACGTTCTGGTGGAAACTCACCGGGCGCCTGGCGGCGAGCCGCGCGCTGCTCTGGCGGCTCGGGAGCCATGATCCCGTCATCATCCACTCGACGGCGATCGCGGTGCACAGCCTCGTCGCCTCGCTCGAGCGCATGCGCACGGCCATGCGTGCCGACGGCGCCTGGCAGGCGACGCCGGCGCAGGCGGTCGCCGAGACCCTGGTGACTCCGCCCCGGCTGATGCGGCAGTGCGTGCGCGAGACGAAGCTGGACAACAAACCGCTGCGCCCGGGCACGCTCGTCTTCTTCCCGCTCGAGCGGATGCATCGGGGAACCGAGAGCAACGAGCTCGCGCTGGTCAGCGGACAGTGGAACCAGTGCCCCGCCCACGCCATCGTCCCGCGCCTGCTGGAGGACGTGTGGCGGGCAGCGGTCGGCGCCGTCGCGGCCCAGCGTTATCGGCCGCGCCGCTCGCTGGCGTCCCGGCTGTTCGTCGCCCCGGCCGTGCGCCTTTTTGCCGCGATCAACCGGCGGCGACCGTGGTACCGGCTTCCGAAGCTGCTCGGCTTTTTGAATCTCGCGGTGCTGCGCCGCGTAATGCGCGACCGCAACCTCTACGACACCTCGCTGCTGCCGTCCAATGGCGGCGGCCCGCTGCCGGCGGCGAGCCCCGACGTGCTGCGCTGGCGCACCGCCGACGGCTCGTTCAACGACCTGCGTGATCCCAACATGGGACGCGCGGGCACGCGCTTCGGTCGCAACATGCCGCTCGGCTACACCTATCATCCCGGCGATCGCGCGCTACTCGACCCGAACCCGCGCGTGGTAAGCCAGAAGCTCTTCACGCGAGAGAACCCAGAGAAGTTCGCCACGGTGGACACCCTCAATGTGCTGGCGGCCGCCTGGACTCAGTTTCAGGTTCACGACTGGTTCTTTCACGGCAAACCGGATTACAGCGATCTGATCACCATTCCAATCGACCGCGAGGATCCCTGGCCGGGCCCGCGACCCATGGTCGTCGGCCGCACGCGGCCGGATCCGACCCGCTCCGACGACCCGCCGGTGGGACCGCCGACGTACATCAACGAGGTCACGCACTGGTGGGACGCCTCGCAGCTGTACGGCAGCGATCTGCAGACGCAGCAGCGCGTGCGCAGCGGACGTGACGGCAAGCTCGTCCTCGACGAGCGGAAACGGCTCCCGGTAGGCGAAAACGGCCTCGAGGTTACCGGCTTCAACGAGAACTGGTGGCTCGGGCTGAGCCTGTTGCATCACCTCTTCAGCGCGGAGCACAACGCGATCTGCGACCGCCTGCGCGCGGAGTATCCCAGCTGGGACGACGAGCAATTGTTTCAGACCGCCCGGCTGATCAACGCGGCGCTGATCGCCAAGATCCACGAGATCGAGTGGACGCCGACGATCCTGGCGCACCCGACGGTGCGGAAGGGTCTCGAGGCGAACTGGTGGGGTCTGGCGCGCAAGTGGGTCGCCATCAACATCGGACGCTTTCACGCCTGGGATTTGATCGGCGGCGTTCCCGGCTCGGCGACGAACCACCACGCTGCCCCCTACGCGATGACCGAGGAGTTCGTCTCCGTGTACCGCATGCACGCGTTCATGATGCCGGAGACCTTTCACGTCTACACCGTTGAGGGCGTCCAACCGGTCGACACGTTCCGCCTCGACGAGATCTTTGGGTCGAAATCCCACCCGATCACCGAGAAATACGCCTTGTCGGATCTCGTCTACTCGTTCGGCCGCGCCTTGCCGGGCGCGCTCACGCTCGGCAATTACGCGAGGGCGCTGCAGCAGTTCGTCATTCCCGGGACCAACATGATGATCGACCTGGCCGCCGTCGACATCGTCCGCGATCGCGAGCGTGGCGTGCCGCGCTACAACCAGTTCCGCGAGCTGCTGCGCCTGCCGCCCGTCCGCACGTTCGAGGAGCTGAATGCCGACTGGGCCGACCAGCTGCGGGACGTCTATGGAACGGTCGACCGCATCGACCTCATGGTGGGTCTCTTCGCGGAGACGAAGCCGCCGCACTTCGGCTTCAGCGAAACGACCTTTCGCATCTTCCTGCTCATGAACCCGCGTCGGCTCAAGAGCGACCGATTCTTCACGGCCGATTACCGCCCTGAGATCTACACACAGGTCGGGCTGGACTGGATCGATACGAACGGCATGCGCAGCGTGCTGCTGCGGAATTATCCGCAGCTCGAGCCCGTCCTCCCCAGAGACCCCTCCAAGATCTTCGCGCCGTGGTCCAACTGATGCCGCCGCGGCAGACGATTCCCAAGATCGGGAGGTTTTTGAGGCTGGTTGGCATGCTCAAGTACGGCATCGCCCTCTCGGCGCTCCTCGCCTACTTGCCGTTCACGACCTACCCGAGCATGCCGCTGCACGGCGGGCTCGGCAATCTCTTTTCGGAGCTGCGGCCCCTGAGCGCCTTCGCGGCGGCGCTGTTCATGTTCCTGACGGCCTGGACCGTGATGATCGTCACCGGGCTGATCGTCAACGGCGTCGAGCTCCGCTTTCCGCGCAGCACCCCCGGGCGCGCCTATCGGACGTTCGCCCAGATCAGCGAGGAAACGCCTCAAAGGGTCCTTCCCCGGGCGGTGGACCAGTTCTTCAGCGTTCCGGTGACGATCGGCCAGTTCGTGCTGTTCACGCTCGTGCTGGCCGGTCTCGCCGGCGCCGTCATGGTGCTCAGCGCGCGCCCGGGCGAAGGCGTCTGGGTGCTGGCGGCCATCGCGCTGGCGTTCATCGTCGCCTACGGCCTCTTGATCTTCGCCGCCGCGCCCGCAGCCGTCCTCGATCGCGACGACCGCGACCCGCCGCTGCGCGGTCCGTGGCCGGGCACGGCGCCGTTATGGACCTGGCTGCGCAAAACACGGTTCAAGACGTTCGCCGAGGGCGCTCAATGGTTGTGCTCGAACATCGCGCGCGCGTTGCACATGGACTACATCCTCGATGACGCCGGCAAGATCTATCCTGCCCATCTGCTGGCGACGATGGCGGTCGTGGGTTTCGTCTTCCTCTGGGTCATCACGGGCTGGGCGTTCTACCCGGCGCGCTTCACGGCGGCGTCCGTCGTGTCCCTCTACGTCGGCCTGCTGATCTTCGTCTGGTTCTTCGGCGGGTTGAGCTTCCATCTGGGGCGCTTGCACATTTCCCCGCTGGCGGCGGTCGCTCTCGTTCTGCTCGTCGGGTATGCGGAGCTCGATCACCGCTTCGAGCCCGCGGCGCCTCCCAGCAGCGCCGAGCTCAGCATCGATCCGATCGACGTCGCGGCCGCGGCAGAGACGAATCTGGTCGTCGTGGCGACGGCGGGCGGCGGGGCATGGGCCGCGGGCTGGACAGCGCGCGGGCTGGAACAGCTCGTCGTCAACCGGCCCGAGCTGTGGCACGAGATCCGCGTCATCAGCGCCGTCTCGGGCGGAAGCGTGGGCGCGGCGTACTTCATCGACGGCGTGTTGCGCAGCGGTCCCGGAACGAGCCCGGCGGCAATCCTGCACGACGCCCGGGTGCGATCGACGGCGTCGAGCCTGGAAGTCGTCGCGTATGGTCTCGCCTTCCGCGATTTTCCCCGGTTGTTGTCCGGCGGCTTCTACAATCCGCACAAGGACCGAGGTCAGCTCCTCGAGGAAGAGTGGGCGCGCATCGCGGCGGCGCCCATCGAGGGCGAGGACGTCGGCGGGCGGCCGCAGCCAAGGGAGGGCAAGCGCAGGCTCCGCAGCCTCAACGCGAGCATTCGCAACGGCGTCATCCCGGCGCCGATCTTCGGCACGACCGTCATGGAAGCGGGTCAGCGGTTGATGATCACGCCGATCACGTTCGTCCCGTCGGTGCGGGCGCCGACGCTGCAGGAGTTCCTGTTCGGCACGGTCGCCGCCACCCCGGAGCCTGATGTAGACTTATGGACGGCGGCGCGGCTGTCGGCGACCTTCACCTACATCAGTCCGCCGGCCCGCTCGTGGCTCGACGCGCGCCGGTCCCAGCGGGAACACCTCATCGACGGCGGCTACTATGACAACTTCGGCGTCACCTCGGCCCTGGACTGGCTCACGCCGGTGCTCGAGGCGAGGAAGGCCGGCGACCGACGGTTGCGCTTCACACGCGTGCTCCTCATCGAGCTCTCGGGTTTCGCCGAACCCGATCCCGAGACCGTGAAGCCGGCCGACGGACTCACCACGACGTTGACCGGCCCCACGCTGACCGCGTTCCTGGCCCTTCGCGAGGGCGTCGCCACGTCGCGCAACCGCATCGATCTCGACCGCTTCAAGCGCTCGTGGAACGAGGCGCTCAGGGGCGAGGTGCAGATCGAAACGGTCAAGTTCCGTCCCGACGCTGCGCGAAAGCGCGGACCGGTGTCATGGCACCTGTCGTCGAAGGAGATCCAGTCTCTGAAGGCCGAATGGGGGCCGGGCCACGACCCGCACGGTTGGCAGCCGAACCTGCGCGACGAGTGGCTGGTGCTCGACGGTTTTCTGCGCGGCGCGCGCGCCCCTCGCTAGGAGGCGCCCGTCGTCAGTTGACCAGGCGCTCGGTCGCGACGGGAAGGTCCAACGCGAAGCGCTACCAGTTGTGGCGGATGCTGCGCTTGCTCCTGGTGTTCTCTGCTCTACACAAGTGAAGCCTGCGCCTGCCCCGCGGGCCGCGCGCGGCCGCTCGAGGTGGAGCGTGCGCGCGGCCGCGTGAGGATCCCGTGGCGCTGGGCGACGGAGCCCGGGGAGGCGTCGACCCCCGCAGGATCGCGCGCGCGGACGATCGTCTGGACGACCGGCGAACGCCATCCCAATCACACGGTCGCAGACCACATGCGGTACGCGATCCGGCAGCGGACAGTCTAAACGGCAGTCGCTTCAGGCCGGGCCGCGGCCTGGGGAAGGCTGGAGCAGGTTGGCGAAGTTTGCGTAACGGACGGGATGCTGACCGGAGAAGCGGAGCAAGGTCCGTTATGCGTCTGCCCCAGGTGGCAGTCCCAGCGGGTCTTTATCGCGGCCCGTTGGGAATCGCGCCACTAGGTATTGAAATCGGGCGGCGCCGCTGCCCTAACGCGCTTTACACGAAGCATCTCGCGGCATGGCAGGTCGGGAACATAAGAACTAAGCGTCCAGGGCCTCGCCTTCCGCAAAGGCCCCACAGGACTCGGACTAGTGCTTCAATTCATTCGCGGCTTGACAACCAACGAAGGTGGCGGAGGAACCGCACGCTGTTGACGGCCCCTATTGCGTGACGCGACAGCTCGGAACGGCCCATTATCTGCGAACGATTGGTTTCGGCTGCTCTGTCCGTAACAAAACACGGCCCTTCGCGAGGCCATACGCGCGCCGCTCGTGCGATCTGCGGCGCACTAAAGCGAGGGTAGCAGATGTAGAGGTCACGCCGCGCGATGGAGGCCTACGCTTTGTTGAGAGACTGCGCCTCTTCGAGCCGTCTCGCGAGAAAGCTAAAAAAGACGATCGCCCCGAGTGCTCGCTCTGGGAGGTCGTCCGGAGACTTATGCGCGCGCGGGTTGCGGAACGCGAATACGCTACCCTGGAACAGCAGCATCATTCCCCTCCGCTCGTCCCGGTCGCTCTGATCGGCAAGCGCGTTGAATGCCAGCGCAGGACCGTTTGGAGAAAACGCCTGTTCCATTAGGGCCGAGCCATTCAGGTCCTGCCGGCCTGACTTCTCCTGGACGAACCTCTCTAACGCGAGGAATGCTCTGAGTACGGCGTCGGCATAGTAACCGTCACGGTAGAGGTTCACGCACGCGGCGGCTATTCGTGGATGAATGTCGAAACCATCGAACGGCGTCCGCATACGGTCTGCGGCTCCCGCTGCGGCCTCTGGCGGCGCGTCTGATAATTCGAGCGTACTCGCTGCACCGAAGATCTCACGTTCGCGGTCGGGTGAGGCCGTCGGGACTTTGGCCTTATACCTCGACAGCAGCTTGGCCTGTAGATACGCCTGCGCGTCATCGGGAATGTCCTCTACATCGGGGGGGAACTGCGTCCGCCACTCTTTACCGCCGGCACCACCCACTCCGAGGAAGTAGTCGAAGAAGATCAACTTCCCGAGCAAGTACGCTTCGTCGTCCGACAAACTGAACGCGGTCTGGATATCGTCACGCGACAAGTGATCATGCTCAGGATTCGCCTCGAACGCGTCCCGCGCGAACGACAAATATTTCACCAAAAGGTCCTCGACCACGCGACCGTGCTCTGACAACACAACACCGAGCAGCGTGACTCGGTAGTCTTCGCCGCCCTCCCACCCTTCGTAGACAACGGTGCCCCCGAGTGTCTGCATCGCGTCGCGCACCAGAGCGCGGCCATTCGGCCGAAACGCGTGATGAACGACTTGGCGGTGGATCCACTTACCCTTTGAAAGGTAGTGCTCCCATATCAACGTCAGTAGACGAATCTGAACAGCCGACATCCCGTTCCGCAGCCCATCCAGTGTGAGCATACGAATACAGATCGTACCTGAGGCCACCATCACCGGCCCGCCGATGTCCTAGGATGCAACCCAGGAAACACAGATATTCGGTCGGATGATCGTATCCCGGTAACTTTCCAACCCGCGGCGCGGAGTACGCGGAAGACAATCGCGGCGTGCATGCCGAGTCGCCCGGCAATGTCCCAAAGCGATAGGCCCGCGGTCACGCCCCGTTGTCGAGCCTTTAAGCGGGCAAAGACGATTTAGAGGGGAAATCCAGTCAGTTAGAGGCGGTCTGCTCAAGCCACAATTGGCTCAGGATCGATCTTCTCGAGGGGGGCCGCTATGTCGGTGCCCGCCTCCGCGCCGTGAACTGAGGGTATGATGCCCTGCCGTCGCGCTCAGCCAAGTTCAACAGCGAGCGGGACAACCCCTGCCCAGAGTACGCCTACGATAAGCGCACCTACGATACCTCCGGCTGCCCCAAGCGCGAAGCCAGCAGAGTACCCGTAGCGGGTCATGATAGGACCTAGCGCAAACCCGCGCTGGCTCACCGCGTTTTTGCTTACACCGTCACAACAATCTTCCCGAACTGGCCAGCGTTCTCCAGATAGCGGTGCACGTCCCTCATGTCATCGAACTTGAACGTACGATCGATGACGGGCTTGAGCGCGCCGCGCTCGAGGCCTTCGAGGACAAATTCCACCGCAGCCTTTCGACGTGCCTCATCCCCACTCGTAAGCCAGATATTGTGCCCCTTGATGGTCGGCATCTTGGCGATCATCTCCAGCACCGGCAGCGGGGTGACACCCTCGCTGAGCGCACCGTAGATGTACACGACGCCCTGGAAGGCCAGCGCAGAAATCAGCTTCGGGAAGTTCGGGCCGCCGACCGGGTCGAAGGCGACTCGTGCGCCCTTTCCGCCGGTGATTCGCATCACTTCCTGCACCAGGTCGACCTCTTCGGTGGCAATCACGTGCTCTGCGCCGGTTTCGAGCAGCCGCTTCCTCTTCTGCGAGGTGCGCGTCAGTGCGATGGAAGTCGCGCCGGCGTAGTTGGCAATCTGAATCGCCGCCAGTCCGACGCTGCTGGAAGCCGCGGGAACGATGACGAAATCGCCCTTGGTTACCTTGGCATCTTCGATGAGCGCACCGTACGCCGTCACGAACATCATCCAGATCGACGCGGCCGCGGTGAACGAAAGCGATTTCGGATGCTTCACGACGGCGTAGTCCGGCGCAAGGATGACCTCGCCATACGTGAAATATTGATTCATCGAGAAGGACGGGACCAAGTTGACCTCGTCACCCGCCGCGAAGCCGGTGACGTCCTTGCCCACTGCATCGACGATGCCGGCAGCCTCGTACCCCAGGCCTGCCGGGAACTTTACGGGTTCGATGTAAGCGTCATTGCGCCACATCGACTCGGCGCGGTTGATGCCGATCGCCTTGACGTTGATACGAACCTCACGCGGGCCGGGGGTAGGAACCCGCGTTTCGATGAACTCGAGGACCTCCGGTCCCCCGGCCTTTGCGAACTTGATGGTGCGTGACATGGACCATCTTCTCCTCTGCTTTAAGTTTCCAGTTCCGTGCCGAGCGCCTCGTTGAAGCGGTTGGTGAAGTTGGCGGCCGCGATGCTGAGCGTGAGCTGCACGAG
>Ga0137403_10001043_pt1 | contig 35141 bp, 24 predicted proteins | sample CZOMad2_1_16fung_FD_122057 | JGI IMG/M metagenome (GOLD analysis project Ga0137403, IMG submission 122057) | Vadose zone soil fungal communities from Angelo Coast Range Reserve, California, USA - CZOMad2_1_16fungal (Hybrid Assembly) | ecosystem: Environmental > Terrestrial > Soil > Vadose zone... | reverse complement strand
CCGGTTACGAGCGCTATGCCGCGATGCGATTGGCCGAGAGATATCACCGAATACCGGCAATGCTTCGCGATACGGTGTTGCGCCAGGCTGTAGCGCTAATTCCCTCATCGGAAACAAAGCGCGGCCGTGTGAGGGATGTGAAGCGTTTTATTCAAGCCGCATCGCTGCCGAAGGTCGAACGTTATCTCCGCTGGGTGAGCGTCTTCGACGCTGGGGCGAAGCAGGATTTGTATTCGGAGGACTTCCGAAAGCAAACGCGGAGCGACTCCGCAACCAACATGATCGATCTATGGTTTGCGCGGGCAAACGGATCCGGCATTGTCGATGCCTCGTTGCTGACAGACATCATGACGTACCTGCCCAACGATCTACTGGTGAAAGTGGATATCGCCACCATGGCTGTGTCCCTGGAGGCTCGCTCGCCATTCCTCGATCATCACGTCATGGAATTTGCGGCGAGCCTGCCAGAGAAATTCAAGTTGCGCGGACTTACCACCAAGTATTTGTTGAAGCGGATGATGAAGAAGCTGTTGCCGGCGGAGAATTTGGGCCGCCGCAAGATGGGATTTGGTGTGCCGATTGGCCACTGGTTTCGCGGAAAGCTCCAACCATTCCTGCGCGAAACACTACTTGCCGAGGTGGCCCTGAAGCGTGGACTCTTTAAACCGGAAGCCGTCAAACAACTGGTGGAGCTGCACACGCGCGGCAAGCGAGATTATTCCCATCAGCTCTGGACGTTGCTAATGCTGGAGCTGTGGTTCCAAAGATTTATTGACTAGATTGTCAGTTGTCAGTGGTCCGTGGTCAGTTGTTTGTGGTTTGTGAGTTGCAGTCGCTCGCTACTCTTAACCGAATTGAAAGTGCAGGCTTGACAAACACTGACCACTGACTGCCGAAACCACGAACAACTGACGACTGACAACTGACAACCTCGGAGGTGACAGAGTGAAAGGTGTGGTTTTAGCGGGCGGCTTAGGATCACGATTGCGACCACTGACCGCAATTACTAACAAGCACCTGCTTCCCGTCTATGATCGGCCGATGATCTATTATCCGATCCAAACGCTGGTGAACGCGGGAATCACCGACATCATGATTGTCACCGGCGGCAATTCAGCCGGAGACTTTCTTAGACTGCTGGGAAACGGAAAAGCCTTCGGTCTCAAACATCTCAACTACACTTATCAGGAAGGCGAGGGCGGGATCGCGGAGGCGCTTTCGCTCGTGGAACACTTTGCGGCAAAGGATTCGGTGTGCGTTGTGTTGGGTGACAACATCATTGAAGGCAACATCGCCGCTGCGGTTCAGGCGTACAAGAATCAAGGAAGGGGCGCCAAGATCATACTTAAGAAGGTCCCCGACCCGGCGCGCTTTGGTGTTCCCGAGCTTAGCGGTCAAAACGTCCTGCGCATTGAAGAGAAGCCGTCAACGCCAAAATCGGAATACGCGGTGATCGGAATCTACATGTACGACGGCGAGGTGTTTGACATCATTCGGACGTTGAAGCCCTCCGGGCGCGGTGAGTTGGAAATCACCGACGTCAACAACGCTTACATCAAACGAAACGAGATGACCTGGGAGGAACTCGATGGCTGGTGGACTGACGCCGGCACGTTCGAAAGTCTCCTGCGCGCTTCGAACCTCGTAGCCGAAACTGGCGCCAACAAAATGGCGTTACAGCACCCTGCCGAGGTAGGCGCGAAATTTTGAGAGCGCCGAAAATCCACGGGCATTTATGTTCTCACTTCTGCTCGGTGCAACCTCTGTGTTCTCTGTGCCTCGGTGGTGAATGTTATTCAGCCTTTTTACCCACCGAGGCAAAGAGAAGGTTGTGCAGAGACTCCTAATCCGGGCAAGATGCCCGCGTTCCCAGGCCATGAAGATTGTTCGCGTAATTGCTCGCCTTAACGTAGGGGGGCCGGCCAAGCACGTCGTTTGGCTCAGCAGGGGACCGCAGACCGCGGAGTTCGAGTCGCTACTCGTCGCCGGAACAGTTCCGCCCGGCGAAGATGATATGGGCTACTTTGCAACGGAGATGGGCGTGACCCCTGTCTTTGTTCCGGAGATGAGCCGTGAGATTTCGCTGAAAGACGCGCTCACGATCTGGAAACTCTATAAACTGTTTCGGCGCGAACGTCCTGACATTGTTCATACCCACACCGCAAAAGCCGGGACCGTCGGTAGAATAGCGGGACTCTTCTATCGCTGGTTAACTCCGAATGCGTTACTGGGGCGTCCAAGAGCTTGCCGCTTTGTGCACACTTACCACGGGCACATTTTCCATGGCTATTACGGACCGCTGAAGACGCGCACGTTTTTATTGATAGAAAAAGCGTTGGCTAAGTTGATAACCGATCGCATCGTCGTCCTGAGTGAACAACAGCGTCAGGAGATCAATCAAGAGTTTGGAGTTGGGCGCGCCGAGCAATTCGCGGTGATTCCACTTGGGCTCGACATCAGCGTCTTTGCCAACTGGAAGGAACGCGGGCAGATATTTCGCGATGAGCTTGGATTAGCAGCGGACGATATTCTGGTGGGGATCGTTGGCAGGCTTACTGAGATCAAGAATCATGAACTGTTTCTGCGGGCAGCGGCGCTGTTCAAAGAACAATTCTCGGCACAGTCGCCCGCAACTCGAGTGCGCTTCGTAGTTATTGGCGATGGCGCCTTGCGAAACACGCTCGAACGACAAGCCAGGTCCCTCGGTTTGGCTGAAGACGTGATATTTACCGGCAGCCGCAGAGACCTCGAGAACCTCTATCCCGCACTGGATATCGTAGCCTTGACTTCGCGCAACGAGGGAACACCTCTGACGCTGATAGAAGCGATGGCGAATGCACGCCCTGTAATTTCTACGGCCGTAGGTGGGGTGATTGATCTGTTGGGCAAAGGCATTCTACAGGAGTCCAACGATTCATTTGCAGTGTGTGAGCGAGGCATTAGCGTGCCGCCAGAAGACGCTTCATCATTTGCCGCCGGGTTGGCGAGGCTGGCAGCAGATGCCACACTGCGTCGTGAAACCGGTGGACGTGGATTACAATTCGTGACTAATCAGTATTCAACAGAGCGCCTGCTGCGGGACATCAAGAGTCTCTACGCGGATTTGTTGAAAGGCAAAAGTATTTCGAATCAAGCCAGCGGGGCAAGCCCACTTTCCGGACCACGAGCTAATCAGAGTTGAGGCTTTGATTCTGGATTGAAAGGCATCCACGAGCAGTTTGATTGAGCAAACCAGTGCAGCTCTGAGGTTGGGAAGGTGGGCTCGCCCCCGCTGGTCGGCAAACTAAATCTATCGAAAAAAGGAGCGCAATATTTTGCGTGTACTCATAACCGGCGGCGCCGGCTTTATAGGATCTCACCTTGCCGATGCCTATTTGCATCGTGGTGATGAGGTTCTAGTCATAGATGATCTATCGACCGGAACCATCGACAACATTCAACACCTCAAAAGCAACCCTCGATTTCACTACACGATTGATTCTGTCCACAACCAGCCGGTAACAGCCGAGCTCGTCGACCAAAGTGACGTCGTAATTCATCTGGCAGCCGCCGTAGGGGTCAAGCTGATTGTTGAGAGTCCGGTCCGCACAATTGAAACGAATGTGCACGGAACGGAGGTGGTGTTGGCGCTGGCAAACAAGAAACAGAAGCGGGTACTGATCGCTTCAACCTCGGAGGTGTATGGCCTTAGCGCGGACGTACCCTTTCGCGAAGACGGCAATCTCGTGATGGGCGCGACGACAAAAGGCCGCTGGAGTTACGCCTGTTCGAAGGCGATTGACGAGTTTCTGGCTTTGGCTTACTGGCGCGAGAAAAAGTTGCCGACAACTATCGTCAGACTTTTCAATACCGTAGGTCCGAGACAAACCGGGCGCTACGGCATGGTCATTCCCACCTTCGTCAAGCAGGCGCTCGCGGGCCGTCCGATCACGGTTTATGGCAACGGGGAGCAAACACGTTGTTTTGGTTATGTCGGAGACGTGGTGGGCGCATTAATCAAACTGATGGATCATTCCGACTCGGTAGGACAAGTATTCAATATCGGCTCGACTGAAGAAATCTCAATCCTCCAGCTCGCGGAAAAGATCAAGGAGTTGACCCACTCCAACTCTGAGATCGTCTTCGTGCCTTACGATGAGGCCTATGAGGAAGGCTTCGAAGACATGCCGCGCCGTGTCCCGGATACATCAAAAATTAACCAGCTCGTAGGGTTCAGAGCGGAGATGACACTCGAAGGCATACTGCAAACTGTCATCAACTTCCACCGCGGCCGACCATCGTCCCTCGACGACTGAACGAAACGGTTTGGGGTCTTGGTCCGTGGTTGTAAGTCTACCCCGGTTTGCGACAAGACAACTCACCCGGTCGCTAACGCCCCCGGTTGCTGATAACCGAGTCGCTATCCGAGTCGCTATCGTCACCGCTCCTGACTTGATTTGATGCCCGCTATCGATTAGCTTTCCTCTTACACTAACCAGTCTAAATAGTTTCCCAGTCTCGCTTTCAGTATGCCTTTTAGCTCGCTCAATTTTCTGGCTGTTGCCGCGTCGGCAATCCTGGCGCTGGCATTGACGCCGCTGGTGCGATCGGTGGCGCGCCGCTACGGCATGGTGGCCAAGCCAAAGACCGACCGCTGGCACAAGCAACCCACGGCAATGCTCGGCGGTGTCGGGATATGGCTGGCGATGGTTGTCAGTTATTTCGTATTCATCCGACCGAGTACCACTCAAGGCTTTGGACACTTTCCCGGATCATTTCTGGACGTAGTGATGGGCGCCAGCACTTTCCTGTTCCTGGTTGGCCTGGCGGATGATTTCCTACACACCAAGCCATACCAGAAACTCATCGGACAGGTGATGGGCTCGGCCTTTGTGATCTACTACGGTCTGACGTTGCCCTGGACCAGCTACTCGGCCCTGAACGTCGCCCTGACTATCTTCTGGCTGATCGGGATCACGAATGCGGTTAACCTGCTCGACAACATGGATGGTCTGGCGTCGGGGATCGCGATAATCGCATCCGGCTTTCTAGCGCTCAGTTTCCTCGCCACTGGCCAACTAATAGAAGCGCTCATGCTCCTCACCTTTGCAGGCGCGCTGCTGGGCTTTCTGGTTTACAACTCGAGTCCGGCATCCGTCTTCATGGGTGATTGCGGTTCGATGTTCATCGGGTTCTTTCTGGCGAGCGCGGCTTTAGTGAATGTGTCGGGAGGCCGGTCGCGAAGTCTGTTGCCGGTGCTAGCCGTTCCAATCCTGGTTTTGTTCATACCAATCTTTGACACAACCTTCGTAACGATTCTGAGAAAGCTGTCCGGCCGTGCTGCGTCGCAGGGTGGGCGCGACCACACTTCGCACCGGCTGGTTGCGCTTGGCATGTCGGAACGTCACGCAGTCTGGATGCTTTACGGTTTGGCGGCGCTCTCTGGCGTACTCGCGCTGTTGGTTCAAGAGGTAAAGCTTGATGTCAGTCTGGCGGCTATTGCCGGTTTCACAATTTTGCTGACGTTACTCGGCGTCTATCTGGCCGGCGTTAAGGTCTACGACGAAACTGAAGAAGCTTTAGCTGCCGGCGAGAATTCTCTCTACGCATTCCTGATCGATCTCTCCTACAAGCGACGCATTTTCGAAGTGTTGCTGGATGTCATTCTCATACTATTGGCTTATTGGGGTGCTTACGCGGTGAAGTTTGGAGCGCTGTCCGGAAGCACGGCGTGGAAACTTTTCCTGCGCACATTACCGGTGCTCGTTTTCGTAAAGATGGCGTCATTCCTGGTGATGGGTGTTTACCGCGGTATCTGGCGCTACACAAGTCTCGATGATTTGATCGTTTTTGCCAAAGCCGTGGTGCTCAGTTCGGTTCTTAGTGTGATGGCGGTGCTGTTTGCTTTTCGCTTTGAAGGCTTCTCGCGGACCGTCTTCATCATCGACGGTATCTTGATGTTCATGTTTCTTGCCGGCAGTCGCCTGGCTTTTCGCTTGTTCCGGCAAGTCATTCCGGTTGCCAGAAGCAGTGAAGGCCGGCGAGTTTTGATTTACGGAGCAGGCGACGGCGGTGAGTTGCTACTCAGAGAACTGTTGAATAACCGGGCGCTGAAGTATTCGCCGGTCGGGTTTATTGATGACGATCCAGCCAAGAGCGGTAAATTGATCCACGGCCTCAAAGTTTACGGCGGCAATGGCGATCTAAACTCGCTCTGCCGGCAACACGAGGTGGATGAAGTGCTGATCTCGAGTTCGAGAATGCCGGAAGCGCGACTACAGGAGCTGCTGAGTTTTTGCCGCACGCAGAACATCCAGGTTAAGCGCATGCGTATCACGATCGAGGATGTGACGGAAAATTGACACGCGACGCTTTACTGGGACGCCCTCGGACCCAGTAAGAGCGGAATCAGGGTTTCGCGAAACAATTCATTCAGTAGTCTATGCCTGATCAATTAATGCAATTTAAGGCCACCGCGCCTTTGAAACTCATAATGACGCTGACAGTCCTGCTCGCATTGTTGGCGACCTGGTTTGTGGTTCGTTGGTATTTGGGCAATACAATCGCGGAATACTTCCGTCCGGAGGATCATCGTCTGGAGACTGCGCAGATGGCAGTGGGCTTGGCGCCCAGCGATCCTTTGCCGCACTGGAGATTGGGTAATCTCGTACAGACGGAGCTTCCTCCCGATCAGATTTCGGTTGTCATCGCCGAGTATGAAAAGGCAGTGAGCTTGTCGCCCAGCGATTACCGCTTGTGGATGGATTTCGGTAGCGCGCTGGAGCAGGCAGGCGAGTTTGACAAAGCTGAAAAGTCGCTGCGCGAGGCCGTCAAGCTTGCGCCTTCGTATGCTTATCCACATTGGTACCTGGGAAACTTACTGCTGCGCACAGACCGGTACACCGAAGGATTTGCGGAGCTGCAACTCGCAAGCGAAGCCAACGATCAATTTCGACCACAGCTATTCAATCTTGCCTGGCAACTCAACAAGGACGATTTTGAATCGCTTAAGGCTGCGGTTGGAAACACGCCGGCGATACGCGCGGCCTTTGCGAAGTACCTCGTTGAGCGTGGACGGTACGATTATGGTCTGAGACTTTGGAATACTCTGACTGAAATTGAAAAGAAAGAAAGCCGCTTCGCTGGCGATCCCATTATCGGCAGTCTCATTGGCAACCAACGCTATCATCAGGCAATGGAGATTTGGAACGAGGTCGCACCCGGTCCTGGCTATCGCGCCGAGACAGGTCACATTCTGGATGGCGGTTTTGAAAACAATTTAGCTCATGGGCCAGGGGCGGTCTTTGGCTGGCAAGTGCAGTCAAACTCACAAACGCAAATAGGAATCGATGCCGGCCAGGGCCACACCGGAAGTCGAAGCTTGCGAGTGTTCTTCCAGGTTCGTTCACACATCGACACGATCAACGTCTCGCAACTCGTGCCAGTGACACCAAACACCGAGTATGAGCTTGAGTGTTATCTAAAGACTGAAAGACTTGAGAGTGCCGAGACCCCGGTGGTGGTGATCGCTAATGCCGCTGACGAGTCCTGGTTAGCAGGGTCACCGGCGGCGCCCAGCGGTAATAATAATTGGCAGCGGATTTCCCTTTCATTTAAGACCGGCGCCAAAACTGAAGCTGTCAAAGTGAAGATGGTGCGGAATTCCTGTCCTAATAGCCCCGTTTGCCCGATCTTTGGAACTGTCTGGTATGACGACTTCGATCTTAAGCCCCGAAAATAACGCCCTCGTTTCGCAGGAAACCCAGGAGCCCGTTGTTCAGCCGGCCGCGTACACAACTTATCGCATCAGGCACACCCTTGCGAGCCGTTTCGGATTCCTGATCGTTTGTCTCGCAATCATACTTTCGGCGCTTGCATACGGGACGGTCCACTATTGGGCCCTCGCGATTTTTTTCATCGGCGCGGTTTCAATCCTGGTTCTATGGCTAATTGACAGCTGGAGTCTTGGCTCATTCCGTATCAGCCGAAATGTTCTGCAGTTGCCGCTGCTGGGAATGCTTTTGCTCGGCTTGTTTCAACTTCTTCCGTTGCGGCATCCGGAAGACGTCGGGACCCATTCCATTCCTTTGGTCAGCAGTCTGTCGTTTGATCCTTACTCAACCAGGTTTATTCTGGTTCAGACAGCGGCATTGTTGATTTATCTTGCGGCAGTGCTGGTTTTCACCGACACGCCGAAGCGGCTGAGGTTGCTCGTGAGGACGATCACGGTTTTTGGTTTCTTCCTGGCAATCTTCGGCCTGACTCAGTCATTTACCAGTCCCGACAAGGTCTACTGGATACGTGAGTTGCCGCAGAGCCAGGCCTTCGGTCCATTCATCAATCGCCACCACTTTGCCGGTTACATGGAGCTGGCTTTGGCCCTGCCGCTCGGTCTGGTATTCACGGGCTCGATCGAGCGTGAGAAGAAATTCATTTATCTCTTCGCAGCCGGGTTGATGGCTGTTGCCTTGATAATGACAAACTCTCGCGGCGGCTTCATCAGTCTCTTCGCAGAACTGCTTTTCCTTGTCGCGACCATGGGATTGCGGCGCCGGCACAAGCACAAGAAAAGAGAGTCGGGGGAACACAAACCTCGTATCAAGAGCGCAGCGATGAAAGCGGGACTTGCTCTGGCGCTGGTCGTTGCCCTTTTTGGCGGCGTCGTCCTGCTGGGTGGGGAAGAGGCACTTACTCGAATGGTGGGTTCAGTTAACACCGATGACCCGACAACGGGACGCGCGCACTTCTGGAGTGTCACGGTCGACATCATCAAACATCATCCGTGGGTAGGTACCGGCTTGGGCGCGTTTGGCGTGGTCTATACAAGCTACGATTCGCGGAACGGCATGTATAGATTGGAACAAGCACACAACGATTATTTGCAAGTTTTGTCTGACGGCGGAATCGCCGGCGCGGTGATCGGTCTGTTTTTCGTTGTCAGTCTATTTCGCATGGGTTTCGCGCGCCGAGAATCTCGTGATGACTTCAGGCGAGGTGTGGCCACCGGGGCTCTGGCAGGCTGTTTCGCCGTGCTGGTTCACAGCTTTTTTGATTTCACGCTGCATACTCCAGCAAACGCTCTCCTTTTTCTGGTACTTGCGGCGTTAGCAACGATGAACGGTCGCGTTGAGGACGTGCAATCGCGCCGGAAGAAACGTCAGCGTCGAAGTTCAGAAGCGGCCGCAGGAACGGGCTGAAGGCCCACCGGCAAACTGCTTCAACCAACTGACTTGGCATTCACGGCGTGTAATATCATCCAGATGCGTAATCAGCAATTGAGTTTCACTAATAACTGACCTGGAGGAGTCCACGCACTTGGCTTCAACTGCTTCGGCGAAAATCGAAAAGAGCAAGGACCGGGAAGCGACGAAGGCTTCATCCGTGCCGGGCCTCTGTCTCACGGCGGCCGCGAAACACGGGAAACAAGATGCGCTTAACCACAAGATCGGTAGCGAGTGGATCAATATTTCGGCTGAGACCTTTGTAGAGCGCGTGCGAAGTGTCGCGCTGGGTCTCGCCGAGTTGGGAATAAAGCCCGGCGATCGGATAGCACTGCTATCAGAGAACAGACCCGAATGGTCGATTGTTGATCTCGCAATTCTCAGTCTCGGCGCCATTAACGTTCCTATCTACACGACGCAAGCAGTAGATCAAATCCGCTATATCCTCACAGATTCCGGTGCTCGCGCAATCTTCGTTTCAAACAGGAAACTGTTCAGGCATGCGCGTAAGGCGCTGGAAGGTCTGGATTTTCTCGAGAGAATTATTTTCTTCGACGACCCTGAGGGTGACGATATCGAGAGATCAACGACGCTGGAGTCGTTGGAGAGGGTGGGCGAAGAACGAGCCAGGAACAAGCCCGCGGCCTTTGAGGCCTATCTCAAGGCAATCAGACCAGACGATCTCGCGACCATAATCTATACGTCTGGTACTACCGGCGAACCAAAGGGCGTGATGCTAACGCACGCGAATTTCGTGTCGAACGTGCTGGCGATAGCGGGCGGGTTGCCGATCTCCTCAAGCGATATAGCCCTATCGGTCCTTCCGCTCTCGCACATCTTTGAAAGAACCGGTTTTTACATTTTCTGTTACTGCGGAGTCTCGGTGTATTACACGGCCTCCTTTGATCAAGTCGCTGAAAATCTCCGCGAAGTCAGACCGACTGTCATGACTGCCGTACCTCGTTTGTTCGAGAAGGTTTACCACCGCATTGTGAAGAAAGGTCTTTCGCAAGAAGGCTGGAAGCGCAAGGTTTTTGTACGCTCCCTGGAGGTTGGTCAGCGCTATGCCGAAGCGAAGGACAAAGGGAAGCTGGTGGGACCGGCGTTGGCACTACAACAGAGTATGGCCAACCGGCTCGTTTTTTCGAAGTGGCGTGAAGGTGTTGGAGGCCGTTTAAGATATTTCGTCTCTGGTGGAGCACCACTCTCACCGGTCCTCTCCTACGCGTTTCTCGCCGCGGGGATTCCGATTCTGCAGGGTTACGGCGCCACGGAGACCTGCATAGTCTCGGCCAATCGTCCCGAGAACAATCAAGTGGGCTCTGTGGGTCAGCCCTTCGAGGGAATCCAAGTCAGCATCGCTGAAGACGGTGAGATTCTCTTGCGCGGCCCAAATGTGATGCGTGGCTATTACGGCCACCCGGAAGAGACCGCTTCTGTGCTCTGCGATGAATGGTTTGCCACCGGCGACGTTGGCCATCTGGATAAGCAAGGCCGGCTCTACATCACCGATCGGAAGAAAGATCTATTCAAACTCTCAAACGGAAAATATGTCGCGCCACAACAGATTGAAAGCCTTCTTAAGCAGAGCGAGTTTGTTAGCCAGGCAGTAGTGGTGGGGGCTGGTCGCAAACAGCCGGCCGCCCTGATTGTTCCCGAGTGGGAAGCCGTAAGGCAGGCACTGTCTGCCGCCGGTGAGGAGTTCCCGACTGATCGAGTTGCTCTTGCCAGTTCTCCTGCCGCGATCAAGCTGGTACAAAGCGACGTTGCCCTTCTCACACGAGAACTCGTTGACTACGAACGCATCCGCCGCATCGCATTATTGCCGGAAGAATTTACCATTGACCGGGGAGAGCTGACACCAACACTCAAAGTTAAAAGACGTATTATTGATCAGAGGTTTGAAGATGTGATCGAGGAGCTTTATTCCTAGTAGTTAGTTAAAAAGAATCAGCTGGGCAGAGGCAATTCAGGACTTTCAAGGACGCACTCTCAATAATCCCGTAGTTCAATTCACTGAACAATAAAAGTAAGCCCTTTAGCGCCCGCAGATGTTTCACCGGCGACGCTGGCTGACTTGGCTTGTCCGAGGATCGACTCGGCTAAGAGTCTTAGATTGATCGGCAAGTCGGGAGGGCGGCATTCCCCTTTGAGAGGCTGGGTATAAAACGCCAGAAGCGGAATTTCGCAATAGCAAAAATCACAACCGGCCAGATGATGTTTGACCAGGAAGTTGATTTCCGGGGCAAGTGCCTGGTAGTGAAATGAGAGTAAGAGGTTTGAAGAGGGGCAAGCAAGTTTTTTGCTGAATGACTTTGCGTTCGAGGCCTTCATCGGTTTGCCCCCAAATTTGATACAGGCGACCAGGTTTGTTAATCGAATTCAGAAAATACACCCGCTTGAGGGATTGAGGAAGGCAGAAGGGCATTTTTGCTCGTTGGCCTCAATCACAAGAACCCGCTGAGTCATCCCGTTCAACAGCTTAATAGACCTAATTGCCGGTGACTTCCACAACTTTTTCTCCCAAACTCGCCCTTTTGTAGTCTGGAATCAATAACTTGGCAGAAGTGTAAAAACATGTTGCTCATTCCTTCGAATGTTGCTAATATGCTCGCGTCAAGTTAGAGAGCGCCTGCTCTCTGACAGCTCGCTCCAGGGCAGCCCACCTGTTTTCTCAGGAATTGCGGGCAAATTCACAATGACTAGCCAATAGCCCCCAGGCTCATTCAAGACTCTTTTCTCGAAAGAACTCTTAGTTGTTGCCTTACCAAAAATCCGCGTCGTCATTGCGTAGCTGAGGTTTACCAGGTTACTCGACTATTCCAGGCCACCCGCACATCAATCAACAGTTTCCAGCAAGGTGAAGTCTCCCATCAACTCCGTAACCCAAAGAACAATCCTTGTGAAATCTCTAAGTCGCGAAGTCGAAAAAGAAGTTGAGCTGAGCCCCGCCAGCCAGGAGCCACAAACTGCCCGCGCAAAGCGTACCGCAGAGCGGATGGCGAAAAGTGGCAAATGGGTCGAGAGCCTCCAATGCTCGGATGTAAATCGACTATGGTCGGAATTGCACCGCATCGTTTCCCATCATCCACTGGTGAGGGCCTCGCGCAGCGCTGGTCTGCTCGTAGAGGAGGGCGCAACCACCGCTTACACTGACCTCACCCAGGAACTCTTCGTTCAACTGCTAAGCAAGAATCGCTTTGAGCATTATCTCGAATCGGAGATGACCGATTACGAAATTGAATGCGAGATCGGCCAAATAGAACTAACTAACCTTCTCACCGCTGAACTACGAAAACGCCATCCTGAAAGCTATCGCCTCGCCCGTCGCATTTCTACGCTAATTCAATCAAGCTCAAACTTCCGTCGCTTCGATTCGAGCGGTAGCGGAGACGAACCGCATCGCCGGTTGGCCGACCGGATTTATGGTCTCAGTGAATGGGAGGACGGCAAACGTCGCCGCGACTCACACGACGTTGAGCAGCGTGTTCACATCATCGCGGTTCGCGCACGTGATACCCGAATGGTCGGTTGCACCGGCGACTCCCAGGTCGTAATTAGTAATTCAGACCTGGAGGACCTCATCGTTTCCGTGTTGGATGCCGTTGACTCGCCGGTTGACGTCAGAGCGCTTCGCAGTCTTGTCATGTCGCGACTTCCGGTGATGGATATTTATCTGGTACCGCTCGACGGCGACGACAACGATGGCGAGGGCAATCATTTTCAACCGATGGATAAGGGAGAAAACCCGGAGCAAGGTTTGCTGCGCCGCGAGTCGGAAGATGAAGCCGCAGGGTTTGTCGATCATTTTCTTAGCCACCTGAACGAAACCGTTCGGGGGAAGGTTAAGCAATATAACCGCATCCTCGGAGTGCTTTGGCACTGCTATTTGAGCCCGCAACATTCTACGCAGCTTGAGGTCGCGGCTGTGCTGGGAGTTTCCGATTCGCTGGTGTCGGACTATCGAAGGCGAATTGAACAGGAATTACGCGCTCTTTCGTTCTCTGAGGTTGAGGAGGCCCGAAGGTTCGAAGGGGCATTACGCGAGCGCGTTAGGGAGCTTGTTTTAGTCAGCGACCAAAACGAGGTAGCAGTTTAGATTTCTCCACGGGCTCTTCAGAGTCCACTACCAAACTGCAAGTCGAGGCTGGGACGCGTTGAGCGTAGCAGCTTCTTTTAATTTACAGCCCAGGACCTTCATCAGCCTCTTCTTGTTCTCCTGGCTTCCGTTCAGGCCTCATGTGCGGGAATAGAATCACGTCGCGGATGGATTGTTGGTTGGTGAGTAGCATCACGAAGCGGTCGATGCCGATGCCGATGCCGGCGGCTGGTGGCATCCCATACGAAAGCGCGCGGATGTAGTCTTCGTCCATCACCATCGCCTCTTCATCGCCTCGCTCGCGCCGCGACACCTGATCCCTAAAACGTTGATACTGCTCCGCGGGGTCGTTTAATTCAGAGAAGCCATTGGCGCACTCCATGCCGTCGATGAATAGTTCAAAGCGCTCTGCGACGGAAGGATTTGCGGGCGAGGCTTTCGAGAGTGGTGAAACAACCTTGGGAAAGTCGTAGATGAGAGTAGGCTGAACAAGATTGTGCTCTACATGTTCTTCGAACAACTCCAACAGATTCTCATCGGTAATCTCTTCGTTAGGCGCAAACCGAGTCACGCTCTCTCTCATCGTCATTCTTTGAAAAGGCTGCCCAAAATCCATCTCATGCTCGCCAAACTTCACATGCGTGTGGCCCAGGACCGTAAACACCGTGGCAGACAACATCTGCTCGCAGAAATCCATCATCTGGTTCACATCCGCGTACGCCCAGTAAAACTCCAGCATTGTGAACTCAGGATTGTGGGTACGGTCAATGCCCTCGTTGCGGAAATTCCGATTGAGCTCGTAGACCTTTTCGAAACCGCCGACCAGTAGTCGTTTTAAGTACAGCTCAGGAGCGATGCGCGCATAAAGCGTGATGTCGAGAGCATTATGATGAGTTTCGAAAGCCCTGGCCGCCGCGCCGGTTGCCTTCGACGTCAGCATCGGTGTTTCGACTTCCACGTAGCCGTGATCTTCGAGAATGCGGCGCATCTCGCTAATGATCTTTGAGCGTCGCTCGAAGACTTCACGCGGCGGGAGTGTGTTTTCCTCGCGTTCCAGCTTGAGACTGCCGGCAATCAAATCCGCATAACGCTGACGCTGGCGAATCTCCGGATCGTGGATCCCATGCATCTTGTCGGGAAGCGGCAGCAGAGCTTTTGCCAGGAACTGCAATTTCTGCACGTGAATCGAAAGCTCACCCGTTTTTGTGATGAACAAATAACCTTCGACGCCGATGAAGTCGCCGTGGTCCAGCAGATTGAACAACTCCCAGCCATCAACCTCTCCCCGCGCGGCATCGTTGCTTACGCCTTTCACGTCCGCACGCTTTACGTAAATCTGTAGCCGCGTGACGCCATCAGACAAATGCACAAACGCGGCCTTGCCCATCACGCGTGGCGGCGAGGCAATACGCCCGGCAATGCGAACGGTGATCTGATTCAGTTGCTGGTTAGCAAGTTCGATTGCTTCCGCCGCCGGACGCTCACCTTCCACCACTTGCGGCTCAAAGGCACAATACTTTTCAACCAGCGTTGAGATCGTATCTTCGCGATGGGGATCTACCTTGTGGCTGCGTTCGAATTTGTTGGGATAGGCGTTGCCCACCAGGTGCCGCAGAGCCTCGAGATGCTCGTGACGCGCCCGGGTTTGATCGTTCTCTTCGATGAATGGCACAGACATGAGAAGCATCGTAAATCGTAAACGGAAAATCGTAAATAGACCACGTGGACTTTGATCGGCATACGGATGAACACGGATGGTAGCGAATCAAGGAAGAGCGGGGGCAAGCCCGCCTTCCTGACCATGAGCTGCTTCAACAGGGTGCAGACAATCCTGATCGAAAGCCACCCAGGTTAAGGCGAGCAGCGAATCAGGGAATATCTCTCAGGTTGGGAAGGTGGGCTCGCCCCCGCTCTTTTCTTTTGCATTTACCTACCGTCGCCACCTCATGCTAGATTGACAGTCATCGATGATCGAAAAGCTTCTGAGCCAGGATGAACTGCTCGGGGTGCGTGAAGGTCTGCGCGCTGAAGGCAAATCTCTGGTTTTCACTAACGGCGTGTTTGATCTCCTGCACGTCGGCCACGTCCGCTATCTTGCCGAGGCACGGGCGCTCGGTGACGCGCTGGTAGTCGCCATTAATAGCGACCGCACCGTGCGCGAATTGAAAGGCGATAGGCGGCCGATAGTGAATGAAGATGAGCGTGCCGAGATCCTTGCCGCGCTCAGACACGTGGACTATGTAACCATCTTCGACGACGTCTCGCCCCGCTCATTGATTGCGAGGCTTCTGCCTGACGTACTGGTGAAGGGTGGCGACTACGGGCTCGACGAAATCCACGGGCGCGAAGAAGTGGAAGCTGCGGGTGGTCGCGTTGTCAGTTTGCCCTTCATTGCGGGCGCGTCGACGAGCACTATCATTGAGCGAATGAAAGAGAGCAAAAAGTGATGAGTGATGAGTAATGAGTAGTGAGTCGGCAAGCCTGCAAATGAGGCATGGTTATTTGTCACTCAGTACTCAGTACTCATCGCTCATCACTCATCACTAAGATATGAGCAGTACGATTCAGACGACAAACATCTTGCAAGCCACACTACGGCGCATCACTGAAACGCCAGAGTTCAAGCGCGTAGTTGAGGAAATCAATCGCGGCGCGCGAATCGTTTCAGTAAGTGGACTCGTGGCCGGCTCTGCGCGCGCGCTTGCCCTGGCTGCGCTGCAGCGCGAAACCAGAAAGCGCTTTGCCGTTATCACGCAATCAAACCGCGACCTTGAACCGTGGGAAGCCGATTTGCGCTTCTGGTATTGCGCCCTTGCCGGAAAAAACAATTGCGAAAACGAAGTGCTCGTTCTGCCGTCCTCCGAGAGTGATCCTTATGCCGGCTCCTCGCCCCACCCCGACACACTCGAGCGGCGGGCGCTGACTCTTTGGCGGTTAGCGCGGCACTCTCAGGATTTCGTGTTGCTCACAGCGCGCGCTTTAGCACGGCGGACAGTGACACCTGATGAGATCACTCGCGCGGGAGCTTTGCTGGCCAGGAATGACAACCAGTCACCCGAAGAACTCGTGGACGGCCTGGTCGCAGCAGGTTACGTGCGCGAGGATCCGGTAGGTGCGGTGGGCGAGTTCTCAATGCGCGGCGGCATTCTCGATGTGTGGTCGCCGGGGCAGGAAAGACCGGTGCGCATCGAATTCTTCGGCGACGAGATCGACTCAATCCGTGACTTCGATCCTGAGACCCAACTTTCTACCAGTCAATTGGGCGCGATAGAGCTTGTACCGATGCGCGAAACCGTAGTCCGCAGCCAGGATTTCAGCGAATGGGCCAACGCTGCACGCCGGCGCTGGAGCGGCGAGCGTTATGCGCGGGCGTTGCGCGATCGCACGGTGTTTGCGGATGAAGGGGAAAGTTTCGCAGGTTGGGAATGGCTGATGCCGATTGTCCGCGAAAGAAGCGGGAGCGTATTTGATCATCTGAAGGACGTTGTGCTGGTCATCGACGAACCGTCTTCAGTGGAAACGTATCTTGGCGAAGTTTACCAGACGCTCTCGGAGCGCTACGCCGAGACGGATGCCGTTGACGACATTGCCGTCACACCTGACGAGCTTTACCTGTCGCCGGCAGAGCTGCGCGCGAAATTGGATGAAAGACAGCGTATCGAGCTTCGCGTGCTGGGACGCGCGGCTGCTGAACTCGATCAAGCAGTTGCTTTAGATGCTGAAGAGCCGAAAGTTCAACTGGGTCGGGCTCGCAGTGTGCGCACGCCCCTGTTCCTCTTCCCGGTCGCGGGGCCAGTGCCGGAAGTCGAATGGAAAACACAATCAACGCGGAAGTATCACGGCCGGCTTGCCAATCTCGCCGCAGATTTGGTTCGCGCCCGCGAAAACGGCACGACCACACTTTTTGTAATGCAGAGCCTCGGAGTGGCTGAACGAGTTGCCGAGATTCTCGCTGACTATGAGATCGACGCCCAGCTTTCGTTAGCAGACGAAACCTCCGCGGGCGCGGAGTCATCTGGCGCCGTTCAGACAATTGTGACTGTGGGTCGACTCAGCAGCGGGTTTGAGATGCTCGCTGCGCGGTTCTTAACGCATGTTGAAGCCGACCTTTTTGATGAGGCCGGGGCGCAGGCCCTTGAGCGACGCGCGCCCGGGGCGGAAGGCAAAAGGCAAAAGGCAGAAGGCAGAAAAAGAAAATCGAAGACGGCCGCCTTTCTTTCTGACTTTCGTGATCTGAAGGCAGGCGATTTCGTTGTGCACGTCGACCACGGAATCGCGCGTTTCGGTGGCTTGCAGATGCTTAATCTCGGAATGCGCAGCAGCGAGTTCATGCTGCTTTTCTATGCCGAGGACGCAAAACTCTACGTGCCGGTTGAGCGGCTCGATCTCGTACAGCGTTATTCGAGCGCGGAAGGACATCAACCAGCGCTCGATCGTCTGGGCGGACTCGGTTGGCAGAAAACAAAAGCCAAAGCAAAGCGCGCGATGCGCGACATGGCCGACGAGCTTTTGCGGTTATATGCCGAGCGCAAACTTGTGGGTGGTTATGCATTCGCCGCTGACACGCCCTGGCAGCGCGAGTTTGAAGACGGCTTTGAATACGTCTTAACTCCCGATCAGGAAACGGCGATCGAAGACGTCAAGCACGACATGGAGGAGCCCACACCGATGGACCGGCTGCTTTGCGGCGACGTGGGTTACGGCAAGACCGAAGTAGCAATGCGCGCTGCTTTCAAAGCCGTGATGGAAGGGAAGCAGGCGGCGGTGTTGACACCAACAACTGTGCTCGCCTACCAGCACTACGACACCTTCCGCAGTCGCTTTGCGCCTTTTCCGGTAAAGGTTGAATTGCTATCGCGCTTCCGTTCCGCGAAGGAACAGAAGGAGGTTGCGAAGCGCGTCGAGTCAGGCGATGTAGACGTAGTGATTGGCACCCACCGGCTGTTGTCGAAAGACGTTCGTTTCAAGGAACTGGGCATCGTGGTTGTTGACGAGGAGCAGCGTTTTGGCGTGGCGCATAAAGAGAGATTGAAACACTTGAAGAAACGCGTCGATGTGTTGACGCTTTCCGCAACACCCATTCCGCGCACGCTTAACATGTCGCTGAGCGGACTGCGCGACATGTCGCTGATTGAAACGCCGCCGCGCGATCGACTCGCAATTCAGACTCAGGTTGTTCAGTTTTCTGAAAACGTTATCAAGTCGGCGATTGAACTCGAGCTCGGTCGCGGCGGGCAGGTGTTCTTCATACACAATCGAGTGGAGACAATCGACACGATTGCGGCACTCGTCCAGCGGCTGGTACCGCAGGCTCGTTTGGTCGTAGGCCACGGGCAGATGAACGAGAAGGAGATGGAGCGAGTGATGCTCGATTTCATTGAGTTCAAGTATGACGTCCTGGTTGCGACCACTATCATTGAGAACGGGATAGACATCCCCCGCGCCAACACAATCATCATAAACCGCGCCGATCAATATGGTCTTTCTCAACTTTATCAACTGCGGGGGCGTGTTGGCCGTTCAAATCGCCGCGCTTACGCCTACCTTTTGATCCCCGGCGAGCAGGAGCTCTCGCCAATAGCCAAGCGCCGTTTGGCGGCGATTCGGGAGTTTTCAGATCTGGGCGCAGGCTTTCGCATCGCCGCTCTCGACCTCGAACTGCGGGGCGCGGGCAATCTCCTGGGCGGGCAGCAATCCGGCCACATGGATGCGCTGGGATTCGACCTTTACACGCAGATGCTCGAGCGCACAGTTGCGGAGTTACGCGGCGAAGCGGTGGAAGATGAGACCAGCGTCACGATCAATCTGGGAGTCGACGTGGCCATCTCCGATGAATACATCAACGATATGGGCCAGCGACTGCGAACTTACAAACGCGTTTCCTCGGCCCGCGACGAAGAGACGCTTTCAAGCATTCGTAATGAGACCCGCGACCGGTACGGAAGACTTCCCGAGTCGGTCGAACAACTTTTTGGTTATGCGCTCCTGCGACGACTGGCGGAGGAACTGGGAGTGCTCTCGATAGATAAGACGCCCGACGGCGTAGCGCTCAAGTTTAGCGAGAAGGCGCGCATTTCACCTGAGAAACTGGCCGCATTTGTGAACGCCCGCGAGGGCAGAGCTTTTAGCCCAACCGGGGTATTGAAGCTGAATCTTAACGACGACGAACAGGATTACGTGCTGGACACGGCACGTGGTGTGTTGCGGGAAATCAGCGATTAGCCAATTGTCTGTGGGCCGTTAGTCCGTCATTAGCCGTCACGGCTCAGTGGCCTATAGTTTGATGGTTCTGCTGGTTTGTTATTAACAAGGTCTTTATGCTCAAATCTACCGCGCATCCAGAGTTAACCAATACGGACAGCCTAACTGACTATTGACAAATTTTTAGGAGTATTTTTGTGAAATCTAAATTCGTATCGCTTGGCATAGCAAGCATTTTTGTAATCGCGATTCTGGCTTTCGTACCATCATCGACTTTTGCTCAGGAGAGCGAGCTACAAGTCGTTGACGAAGTTATCGCGCAGATAAATGACGAAGTGATCACGCTCTCAATGCTGAAGCGGGAATCCAAAGAGCGCATCGAGGCGCTGAAGCAGTCGGGGATGTCACAGGAGGAAGCTGCCACTGAGGTGAGCAAGCGTCAGCCCGAATTGATCGCCACCCTCGTGAACGAGGCGCTCCTTCTGCAAAAGGGAAAGGAACTGGATCTTTCAAACGAGGTGGAGGCGGAGGTTAACCGGCGCATGCTCGAAGTGGCAAAAGAGCAGGGCATCACGACCATTGAGAAGCTTGACGCCGCAATGCGCGAGAGTGGGGTTGATCCGGTAGCAACCCGCCAGACGCTGCGCACGGAGATCATGAAACAGGCTGTGATTCAGCAGGAAGTTGATCGCAAGCTTTTCTTTGGGTTGACTCTCGATGAATTGAAGAAATATTTCGACGAACATCAGGATAAATTTCGCAAGCCCGAGAATGTAACTATCTCCGAGATATTTTTGAGCTCCGCCGGCAAGAACGAGGCCGAAGTAAAAGCCAGGGCGTTGGAGTTGGTTAGGCAGTTGCGCGCGGGGGCAGATTTTAGCAAGGTCGCCGCCGCAAACTCTGAGCGTGAGGTAAATGGCGTGCGCGCCGCGCCACAAAACGGCGGGAAAGTAGGCGCTTTTGAGGTGCCGAATCTTCGCCAGGACATCGCAGATTCGGTTAAGAATGTGAAAGTGGGCGGTGTGAGCGATCCCCTTCGAACTAATGATGGTTATCAAATCTTTCGCGTTGACGACCGCACTCCAGGCAGTACGACGGCAACTTTTAATGAGAACCAGGTGCGCGAGGCCATCACGATCGAACGAGGAACAGCGCGACGCGACGAGTATCTACAGACATTGCGGAACGAAGCTTATATAAAGATTTCTGACAACTACCGCGCCGCGGTGGCGCCGCTGTTGAAGCTCGCGCCGGAAAAGACGGCCGAAAATAGCGACACTGCAAAACCAGCAGAAAAGAAGAAGGGCAAGTTCCTCGGCATCATTCCGAAACCGTAAAACCAGGAGCAGGCGGCGGAGCAGTAGACAGCAAGAAATCCTCGGGCTCCTGCTTTCTGCCCTGCCGCCTGCCCCTGGCTTGCAGCATGCGTCTCGATTTGTTCCTTAAAGCCAGCCGTCTCTCCGGGCGTCGGACCCTGGCCCAAAACCTCTGCGACGCAGGTCGCGTCTCGATCAACGGAAGTCCAGCGAAGTCGTCCCATGCCGTCAAAGCAGGTGACGAAATCCTCATCCGCAGTCGACACAAGTTAATGACTGTTCGCGTTCTATCCGTCCCAAACGCGCGCCAGACCTCGCGCAAAGAAGCAGGCACTTTGTACGAAGTATTGAGCGAAGAGTCTTTAGACGAAAGTGAGCTTTGATCTAAGATTAGGCTGTTCGACAAACCTGGACCCTTCGATCAAGCAGGGAACGTTTGAGGGAAATGGCGCGAGCACCGATTGGACATGGGGCTGCGTGGCGTTGGAGAATGAAGATATACGAGAACTGTTTGGCGCTGTAACGGTGGGAACACCGGTCACGATTAAACCCTGATGTAAGCGATGACGCCGGAAATTAGACCATTCAGAATTCGCGACGTTGAGATCAACCCTCCGTTGATTCTTTCGCCGATGGCCGGTGTAACCGACGTTTCATTTCGGCGTTTGCTGAAGCGACGCGGCGGTGTGGGTTTGAGCGTTTCTGAGTTTATTTCGGTTGAAGGCCTGACGCGGAGTAACCCAAAATCAAAACGCCAGATGAGATTTTACGAGGACGAGCGCCCTTTTGCAGTGCAGATTTTTGGTGGCCAACCCGAGCGCATGCGCATGGCTGCGGAGATGGCGGAGGAGATTGGCGCTGACATTCTCGACATCAACTGCGGCTGTCCGGCCCCGAAAGTTGTCAAACACGGCGGCGGCTCAGGGCTGCTGAAGGATCACGAACGCCTCGAGACGATTCTCACGGGGATTAAGAAAGCGATCACCATCCCGCTGACGATTAAGATTCGCGCCGGCTTCTACGATCACACTATCAACGCCATCGAAACCGCAAAGCTTGCGGAAGGCTGCGGCGTCGAACACATCGCCCTGCATGGTCGCACGAAGGAACAGGGCTATCGCGGTCTCGCGAATTGGGACCTCGTCAAGCAGATTAAGGAAACTGTCAGGGTTCCGGTGTCAGGCAGCGGCGATGTTACGACTATTGAAGGGGCGTTTGCGCGTTTTCGTGAGACAGGTTGTGATGGTGTCCTGATCGGGCGCGGCGCGATGGCCAATCCGTGGATCTTCCGCCAGATTGAAGACGTGATGCATGGCCGTGAAGTCTTCGAGCCGACTCTTGCCAACAAGCGTGCGCTCCTGCATGAGTATTTCGACCTGTTGCGTGAAGACATGCCTGAAACGCCGGCGATCAATCGCATGAAACAACTAGCCGGACAGTTTACGCGCGGCTTGCAGGGCGGCGCGCTCTTTCGCACCTCGCTCTACCATTCTCACTCGGTAGACGAAATCTTGAATCGCATCGAAGAATATTTCGAAGCCATTGAGACTGGCCAACCTTACTTTGGCGAAGCTGGCGCACCCATAGAAGAAGCGCCTGAGCTCGATTCGTGTGAGGCCGCGAGCGCAGCATAACCAGGCTCCAGAAGCTCGACCGTCAGGCAGGGCTCCGCGAGAAAGTCCTCCTGAAGATCGGGCTTCTCCCTGATTCCACATTCTCATCCAAGGGGAACGACAAATGCGGAAAGTGACGTTTGGCGGCGCGAATAGTCTTGATAACTACTTCGCTCGTAAGGACGACTCGGTGGACTGGCTAATGTGGAGCAACGAAGCGGCGTCAGTGATGAAGAACTTTTGGAAGACGATCGACACAGTGGTAATGGGGCGCAGGACTTATGAGGTGGCGCTGCGCACGGGCGCCGGTGGCGGCGCCTACCCGGCCGTTAAGAACTACGTCTTTTCAAGAACGATTAAGCAAAAACCCGGTAGCAACGTTGAGATCATTTCGGAAGATGCGGCTGAGTTTGTTCGCAAGTTGAAAAGCCAGGAAGGCAAAGACATCTGCGTGATGGGCGGCGGCTTGTTGGCGAAGTCGCTTCTCGAAGCAAACTTGATTGATGAAATCGGTTTCAACATTCATCCAGTATTACTCGGCTCGGGCATACCGCTTTTTCATGAGATGAACCACCAGATCGATTTAGAACTGATCGACTTCAAGGCTTTCAAGAATGGCACTCTGTTGGTTTCTTATCGCGTGAAACACGAGACGGAAAAGAGAAAAGCAACCGCCAGGAACGCTAAGAGCGCCAGGAAAGCTAAATATCAGAACCGGGAGCGGTAGCGACTGGCCAGAAGCCCAACTGTAACGATGGGACGCTGTCAGAACTGGGACCTTGAACATGCGTACACCGAGGTAATCAAGTGAGTGTTTGGCCGGGCGCTACCACTCTCCGTTCTGATGTAATGAGTCGCACACCCAAGTTCCGTCTGCAATGACTAAGTCAAGAAAAATCATCGTCTACATCGCAACCAGCGCTGACGGTTACATAGCGCGGCGCGACGGCAGCGTCGATTGGCTGGATCGTCCGCGGACGTCCGGCGACTACGGTATGGGCGCGTTCTTTAAAACGATCGATACGATTCTGTGGGGGCGTAAGACGTATAGCCTTGGCCTGGAAATGAACGAGGGTAGCCTCGGCATGTACGGTTCCAGAGTTAAGAACTATGTTTTCTCTCACCGGCCGCCAAAGAAGCACGCACCCGACGTGGAGTTTGTTAAGGAGCCGATTAGTGAGTTTGCCAAACGTCTTCGCGCAACGCCTGGCAAAGACATCTGGATGATGGGAGGCGGCGGAATCATCGCGTCGTTTCTCGATGCGGGCGAGCTTGACGAATTCATCATTCACGTTATCCCGACCTTCATTGGCGAGGGCATCCCTTTAATTGCGCCCAAGCGTCGTGACGTGGAACTCAAGCTGCTCTCCGTTCGCGATTATCCGGATGGTGTTGTACGACTGCACTATGCTGTCGAGACCTCGACGGAAAAACCGAAAGCCGCCGGGAAGAAAGGAAGAGGAAAGGCCCGGTAAGGTTGTGCCTCACTCCAAATCCTTGGCCAACGAACCGGCTGGGGCAAGCCCACGATAAGCCCCAGAGGCGGGCCAGCGTTCTTGATAACCCGCCTGCAGTCCCCCTGACGATCCGCGGCTCGATCGGCAAGCACCTCACCTACCCTTCAGCAAAGCTACTGTCGCTGCCGGCTTTCCTGTTCCCGTATCGAGATTCATGGCCGCCGGATAACCCTTCCCCTTCAGCGCCTCCAGCTCAATGACAACTTCTTTCTGATTCTTGCCAATGGGTTTCCTGGCGCGCGCGGCCGCGACTCTTTTTTCTGATTTATTCACGGTCGCGTTTGCCCCGGCCAGCGGCGAAGCAGAAGCAGCCGAAGTGGCATTAGTCGCAGTCTTAGTCGTCGCAGTTTCCTTCAGCGGGTGACGCGACATCGCGTTAAGAACATCCAGTATCTGGGCGCGTTCCTCGTCGCCTAGGTCTTCGAGCTTGACGCCGTTCACCTCCAACACCGCGCGCAAGTTTGCTTCGGTGTTAGTGTCCTGATCGTAGACGTCGCGATAGATGTGTAGCTTTCCATCTTCAACGACGATGGTTTCGTAGCGTAGTTCTACCGGCACGACGCGGTCCAACTTGACGACTCTGGTCTTAGTTTTGTCTGCGAAATATGACTTGATTGCCGCGTCCGATATTTCGCTTCCAGCCAGTTGCGCTAACAGTTTGGCGAAGTCCTGAACTTGCGCCGTCGTCAGGCCGACGCAGCCATGCGAAGCAAACGTCCCGAGTTTCGCCGGCGACTTGCCGCCATGAATCAGCGATGGCAACCCAATGGGAATCTTGATTGGCCCCAGCGGGTTTAGTTTGCTACCCGCCTCCACCTTCTCGCCCACGCTGACATTCTTCATCTTTGCGACCCACGGTTCGTCAGGTGGAGTCCAGGTGGGATTGAAAATAATTGTTTGCGCTTTCCTCAAGCCCGTCGGCAGGGGAAATTCCGGGTAGCCGATGCCGATCTTGTAAGACTTCGCGAGCGCGCCTTCCTGAAAGACATCCATACGGAAAGCGGGAATGTTGACAACAACGCGCGTGTCTTTGGGCACAGCATTAGGCCCTGGCAAAACTGAATTTTCCGGGACTTCAGTTGTATTGGTTTTGGCGTCCTTGTCGGTTTTGCCGGTCTCGGCAGCTTCGTTACCCTTAACCCAGTAGTCGCGAGCGAGCGCGAAAAGATCCTCGGCTTTTTGTTCACCTATAACACCGCGTATCGCTTCGGCGGCATGCTCGCGCGACTCCTCGGCCTGGCGAGACTGTTCCTCGTCGCTCTTGCCTTCTGCATTTGACTCTCGCAGCCTCGCTACCTCTTCGCCGGCGATCCTTTGCAGTTGGGCCAGTTGCTCGTCGGTGAGTTCTACCTTCGACTTTAGAGCCGACTTAAACGCCTCATCTGCAAACAACGCGTCAAGCACCGGCAACGTGACGGGAATGGCGGTGGCCTTGCTGACTGAGCCGGGGGGTGAAGGTGACGAGGACGGTGAAGGACTAGCGGGAGTGTTTGAGTTGGAAGTGCCGCTCGGCTCAGTTGCACAGCCTACGGCGACGATCGAGAGGGCCATGATTAGCGCGAGAGTTGTATGTTTGATTGTTTTCATTCTGGAATACCTCGCTTACTGATGTTTATCGACGTGCCGTCACTGTCTCGGTCTTACTCATCTCCCTTCCACCTCCTACTTTGCGCTCTTGGCCTTGGCACTGGGCGAAGGCGATGCGGCGGGTGAAGGACTCGCAGCAGGACTAGGGTTGGTTGCGGGAGCCGCCTCGGTTGCACCACTCGGCGAAGCCGACGTGGAGGGACTCGCGGCGTTCGGGGAGTTTGAGTTGTTAGCAGGCTCGCAACCGGCTGCAAACACGATCGCAAGGATTGTTAGAAGCAGGAGCGCAGTGCGGCTAACTATGTTTATCGTTGGCGTACTCATTAGTTTTTTGCCTCGTTCGAGCAAGATTGAAAAGCGGGATCATCATTGCCCGATGGCCAATTAGTAGCAACGGGCGTTCCCACAGGAGTTTCGGAGGGATCTCCGGCTGGCCTGCACCGAAACCCTCGTTTTTAAAAAGGGGCTTGCACGATTAGCGAACGGAGTAGCCGGACGGCAGGGTCACTTGTGGAGTAGCGGATAAGGATTGATGTTAGTGCCTTCCCAGTAGCGACGAGGGTCGGCGACGATTGAGATGGAAAAGTGGAGGTGGAAATTTCCCGCGCCTGCGTTACCGGTATCGCCGACATAAGCGATAACTTCGCCCTGCTTCACAAACTTACCAGCCGCGAGGCCATCGGCATACCGTTGCAGATGGGCGTAATAAAACACCAGCTTCTTGTCGGGGCTGAGTTGATAGATTGTGGTCCCGCCGCGTTCGCTCTGGAAGAGTTTGATAATCTCGCCATCCGCAGCGGCGACAACTGGAGTTCCCGCTGGGGCAGGAATATCGATGGCGTCATGGACGCGTCCTTCAGAACGTGCCTCCGTGAACGTGTCCATTAACTGATCTGGTCTTACGCCAACCACTGGAATGATCAGTTTCAGAGTGCCGACGAAACTACCCGTGAGAATTGCGTCTTTCGCGGCCGCCTGATTGTTTTCCAGCGGAGGCGGCGTACCCTCGGCATTCAGGGGCCCTGGAGTTTGAACAGGGGTAGAAGTTGCTGAGCCTGCGGGTGGAACGGGCGTAAGCGTGGGTGACATTGAAGGGTCGGAAGCGGGTTGAGGGGTTTGTAAACCAGAACTGTTCGTTTGATCGATCTTACGAAAATCGATCGTATCGTTGGCGAACCCTCCTCTCTTCCCGCGCACCCACAAAAAAGCACCAAACGCAGCCAAAGCAATAACCGTTATTAGCAGCACCCGCAAACGAGCTGACCTTGTCGTCTGGTTCCCCACGATAACTACCTCTGAAGCCCCAGCGGCAACAGCGGTCGCGGCGCAGTGCCTTCAAGAAACCAACTCGCGCCCACGCGTAGACGATGATGCCAGGTGGGTAGCCGCGCAGTGTAAAGCGCAAAGCGTGCCTGGCGTGCCAGTGGCCCACCGAAGGCCTTTCCGCCGGCCAGCACCGCGGCGCGTTCCGTACCCAAACTAACTGCTTCTCCCAGTTCCTCAAAATGCTTTGTGTGTAACTGGTCGCCTGAGAGAAAGGCTTTGACGTTCTTCGCGACCAGGCCCGCTTGCTGCAATGCCAATTGGCCTGTGCCGGCCAGAGTCGGAGCGGCATCTTTGTAAAAAGCGATGTCTCCGAGCGCGAAGACATCTGCGTGGGATGGGACTTGAAGAGTGGGATTAACCAGAATCAGTCCGCGAGTGGTTTTCTCAACCTTGAGATTCTCGACTACCGGACTGACACGCACGCCGCCGGCCCAGACCACGGCGGCGGTGTCGATCTCAGTCAGGGCTCCATTATGTTCAAAGACGAGCATCTTTTCGGCGACGCGCACCACCCGCGTTAAGGTGTGAACTTCCACGTGTGACTCACGCAACGCTTCCTCGACAAACTCGCGAATTTCGTTGCCCATTCCGGGCACAACCTTGTCGCCCATCTCGATGACCAGCACGCGAGGCTCGCCACGAAGCGCACGGCGCTTGAAGGCATCACGCAGCAAGTCGGCCATCTTCGTGGAAAGTTCCACACCGCTGGCGCCGGCGCCTACTACCGCAAACGTTAACGCGCGTTGTACATCCTGCGGCGGTAGATCGGGAGGGACGCGGTCGAGCGCGTGAACCATTCTTAGTCGCAGCTCATCGGCATGAGCAAGCTTGCGGAAGGGAATTGAATATTCCGCTGCGCCAGGAACGCCTGCGAAGTTGGTAACTCCCCCGACGGCGACGACCAAAACGTCGTACGTTAAACTTTCGGCTCGATCCTTTAGCGTGATGGTGCGTGTCTCAAGATCTATATTAGTGACTTCGTCGCGAAGAATGTTGACGCTTTCATCGAGCAGCTCCTTGTAGTTGGGCGCAATATGCCATTCCTCAACTTCGCCGCTGAAATACTCATAGAGCATTGGTGTGAAAAGAAAATGATCCGCGTCACTGATAAGCGTGACATCGCAGCTGCCGCTCAGATCGAGTGCTGTGAAAAGACCGCCAAAACCGCCGCCAACAATAACAATGCGCGCTCGTTTGTTTTGCATTTATGCGCAGCCCCCTGCTCTGCGAGATGGTAACAGACAACCCGCGTCAGGCGAATCGGGTCGATTGTGAAATGCACTCAACCACGCATGGAATCTTCAAAACGACAGATTGACCGCGTTCTGAAGTTGAAGTTTCGCAAAACCTAAGTACTATGCTATGCCGGCAATGTCATTGACCCTCCCACTGCTACAGTAATAACCTTGTGTCCTCCCCATCAGCACCGAACTGGGATTAAGGAGCCTTAAGATGAACCCAAGGACGCCGCGAACACTACCTCGTGGTTCCGTCTACCTTTTTTTCCTCGTAATCGGTTTGGTGGGATTGATGCAGGAGGCGACCACGATTTCCTCGTCACGTTCGTTGAATGCTGGCCAGGATCAAACACGCGGCATCGCACTCGGTGCGTCTTATAACCGCCTCGCATCTCCACTGCTGGGCGAGCCGGACCGATTGTTTCTCCAAAACCCAGCCTCTAAGATCGCGCCGCAAGTGCTGTCCGACACGGCCGATGGCAAGAGCGCCTCGGTAGTTATTCTGCTTGCCGACCAGGCCGACGTCAGCGCCGCATATGACATGAAGGACCAGGACGCGCGCGGCTGGTTTGTCTACAACACGCTTACTGAGCATGCCGCCCGCACACAGCAGGGACTTCAGCTGTTTCTAAAGTCCAAAGGGATTGAGTACCAATCTTTCTGGGCGGCCAACATGCTTGTGGCCACTGCCGACCACTCGGTGGTCGAGCAGCTCGCCGAGCGCTCAGACGTGGCGAGCGTCGACTCCAACCGGCCTGCTCGCTGGATCGAGAATCCAACGATCGCCAACTTCCGGCTGTCGTCCAGCAAAGCCAATTCCCCCGACACCGCGGAGTGGGGCGTGCTAAACGTTAACGCTCCGGCAGTCTGGGCTTTGGGTTTCACCGGTCAGGGCATGGTAGTCGCCAATGAGGATACGGGCATGCGCTGGTCTCATAGCGCCCTCAAACCCAAATACCGTGGTTGGAACGGAACCACTGCGGATCACAATTTCAACTGGCACGATTCAATCCATTCAGGCGGCGGTAGCTGCGGCCCCAACGCTGTCGAGCCTTGCGACGACAGCGGGCATGGCACGCATACAACTGGCACTACAGTCGGGGATGATGGCACGGGAAATCAGATCGGGGTGGCTCCCGGCGCGAAGTGGATCGGCTGCCGCAACATGGATCAGGGCAACGGCACGCCGGCCACCTACACGGAGTGCTTTCAGTTTTTCATCGCGCCGACTGACCTCGCCGGCAATAACGCGAATCCCGCGCTGCGCCCGCATGTGATTAACAATTCGTGGGGGTGCCCTGCCAGCGAAGGCTGTGTTACACGCGCTGAGTTGGAGACGATTGTCAACAACACTGAGGCGGCAGGCATTTTCGTGGAAGTCTCCGCGGGCAACTCCGGCCCGAATTGCTCGACGGTAGCTGATGCGCCGGCGATTTATAGCGCATCCTTCTCGACAGGGGCGATTGACATCAGCAACGTGCTGGCTGGCTTCAGCAGCCGCGGTCCCAGCACCTTCTATACACCGAACCTGCTCAAGCCAAACCTCTCGGCTCCCGGCGTGAACGTCCGCTCTTCCACTCGCACCAGCGACATAAGCTACGGCAATTTGAGCGGGACCTCGATGGCGGGTCCGCACGTGGTTGGTGTCGTGGCGCTGCTCTGGTCGGCGCGCCCGCAGTTGGTGCGCAACATTGCTACGACCAAAACGATCTTGCAGAGCACAGCCAACCCGGCGGTGACAGTAACACCGCAAACCTGTGGGGGCACGCCTTCGACTCAGATACCGAACAATTCCTTTGGCTACGGTCGCGTCGACGCGCTAGCCGCTGTTAACGCCGTGCCCACTGCAGCGCCCGTTACAATCAGCGGTCGGATTACAACTTCAGACGGTCAGCCGTTGGCCGGCGTGACTGTCCAGATGAGCGGAGCAGCATCGCGGAAAACTATTACCGATAGCAATGGCAACTACCGTTTTGATAACGTTGACGCCAACAACTTCTACACGGTCACGCCTTCGCGCGCGAACTACAACCTCAGTCCGGAAAACCGCTCTTTCTCACTCTCCGGGAATACGACGGACGCCGGCTTCACCGCAACGCCGGACTCGGTCATAGTTGCGAACCCGGTCGACGTCTCGGAGTTCTTCGTAAGGCAGCACTATCTGGATTTTCTGGGACGCGAGCCTGACGAAAGCGGGTTCAACTTCTGGAGTGATCAGATACTCGAGTGTGGCGGCGATGCTGCCTGTATCGAACGCATGCGGATCAACGTCTCGGCAGCTTATTTCCTTTCAATAGAGTTTCAGCAAACAGGCGGCCTGGTTGATGGACTCTATCGCGCGAGCTATGACCGGCCACCGCTTTACGCTGAGTTTATACCGGACACTGAAATAGTTGCGCGCGATGTTATCGTTGGTCGGGGCGACTGGGCGCGGCAGTTGGAATCGAATAAACAAGCGTTTGTAGATGCCTGGGTGCAGCGTCCGGCTTTTCGCGCTGTCTACGACGGGCTGGCAAACGACGCCTTTGTCGATACGCTAATTAGCCACACAGGCGCCCACTTTAGTGGCGATCGAAATGCGCTTGTCAGTGGCTTAACCAACGACACCTTAACGCGCGCTGGGGTATTGCGACAGGTGGTTGAGAACGAGGGGTTCACTCGTGCGAAAATAAACCAGATGTTTGTGATGATGGAATACTTCGGCTACCTCCGTCGCGATCCGGATGAGAAAGGGTATCAGTTCTGGCTCAATAAGTTGAACGAGTTTGGCGGCAACTTCGAGCAGGCTGAGATGGTCAAAGCGTTCCTCGTTTCGGGGGAGTTTAGAGCGCGGTTTCCGAGATAGCTAGAGGGTGGCTGCAGTGCGCCGGTCGCGAGCGGATGGGCCTTCTGGCTGCCGGACAGTGCGGAGACATTAGACCCTTTCCGCTGCCAAAATTCGTTTGATTTCTTGAATAGCGGGTGCTAAACTGACTTGGCAGTAAGAACAGAGGTAATTCTTATGATAACTATGATAAGCAAACCCAGCGGACCAGGACCCATCAAGACCTAAAGCCCTTTCTCGTTAGCTCCTTATCTAGAAACCGTTTGACGCCGGTGATGAGCAATCGCTCCCCGGCGTCAAAGAGTGTTCAGCAGAACATATCTGGGCGGGGGTTTGCGTTAGGGGGCTTAATCTTTTTCCTGGACAGCGCTTGAAATCGGTTCATGAATGTTGTTTGCTCCGGATCCTTGAACCAATCATCCCTGATTATGCCGTCCCACCAGGGACCTGGAGGAATTTCCTCCAATGTTCTTAAGGCGTCTTCCTGCCGGTCTAATCTCTTCAATCCGCACGCGATGTTCCACTTGGCAAAAGGTATACATCGCGGTTCGAGCCTTATACATTTCCTCATGCGCCTGATTCCGTTGGGATACTTCTTGAGACTCAAAAGTGCCCAGCCGAGATTGTAATGCACCACAGTTTGATAGGGATGCTTAACTATGGCGGCCTTGAGGAGAGGAATGGCTTCGTGTCGATGTGATATTTGGCGCGACTTCTCAACCTGCTCGTCGGCTGCCCAGAGATATGCCGTTCCGAGCATTCGTAGTTCTTCATGGTTGAGTTCTCTATCTGAGAAACGATTGAGCCAAAGGAGTATGTCGAGAGACTTTGTGTGATGCTCCATTGCGTTCGCCGCTTTGCCGACGTAGAGAATGAGCTTGCGGAAGTTCTCTCTAGCGGCCAAATCAAGTTGATTAGGATCCTTTACCTGGTCGAAAAGTAGGTAAAGTCGGAGCGACAACTTTTCATACTCGTATATTGCAGGCAGGCTGAGTTTTATTGATGGAAAAGGGCTGTCAGCTGGTGGACCGTCGCCCAGTTCGGTCACGCTCGTACCTAAATCTGGTGCTTCTGGAATTGTGAGATGTAAGATTGCCGCGTCTGCCGCGTCTTTCAACTCAACTTCGAAGCCGCCAAACTTCACCTTATGGAGGCGAGAAGAGGCATACTCGCCAAGGGTGGGAGCAAACGTGGCCAAAAATGCGGCCACCAGAACTAAAATTAGAAAGTAATGAAACGGAACACTAGACGGCTTAGCCACGAGCGCTTTTGTCGCTATTGCGCCAAACGAACAAAAAACCACCGCCCACATGCACAACCGGAAAGTCAGAATTTCCCAATGCTGACGGCGTTCAGAATCGGACAACAGCCTTTGTGAGATTTGCACCAATGTCTCTACCTCGTGGGATTCAGGTGGCGAATCGTTTATATCATGAATAGTACCTTCATCGACATGAACCGCAGCGCTTCGGATCTTTGGTAGCAAAGTATCCGGCATGTAACTAATCACCATGATCGCGCAATGCGGCACTGGCTGCGGACTACTAGCTATAAGCGGTGGTGTCCCAAGTTCTGTAGGGGCGTCCCTCCGTGGGCGCCCCTCGGTCACGCAGCAAGGGGCGCCCACGGAGGAACGCCCCTACAATTTCTTCACATTAGGACACTACTGCTATAAGCACCCCGCTGGACAGCCTCCCGGTAGCGTGTTAACTTACTTCGACACTTAATCTTAGCGGTTGCCGTTGTTAGACGGCTTTTCTGCTGTTCAGGAGGATCATTTTAAGCAGTGCCATTAGCCAAAGAAACGAAAGTACAGATTCTTAACGATTTTCGCAGCCATGAGACGGATACAGGTTCCCCACAGGTTCAAGTGGCCTTACTTAGCAAGAGAATCAACGAGCTTACCGAGCACTTCAAAACCCACAAAAAGGATAACCACTCGCGGCGCGGCCTGCTCAAGATGGTCTCGCAGCGTCGAAGTTTGCTGGATTATTTGAAGCGTACAGACATTGAGCGCTATCACGAGGTAGTGACTCGCCTGGGCCTTCGTAAGTAAGAGAACAATTGACTGCAGTGTAACGAGAGACTTCGAATCTCAGACTTCAATAAAGCCCGCGTCTATCGAAGAGCTTGCCCAAGGTGCCGAACGTGACGGCGATACTCCCAAGCAAGCAGACGCGTTCGGCCTTAGCGTAACGCATAAAAGGCGGCAGAGCTTCACGGTAAAGAGGCTCTTGCCGCCTTTGTGATCATGGCGGGGTCCAATTCCCCAAACGCTTCACGTGGCGTTTGTTTTTCGAAAGTTGAAAATCTATTCCAAGAAGCGAGGCGCACGAGACGCTCGCGAGCCTGAGTAAGTCAGGTACTTGTCCGAAGGAGACAAAACAAGATGACAGTTAAGAAATACCTCAAAGAATCAATAAAGTTAGGCGATAAGGACTTGACGGTTGAGACCGGACGAGTTGCCAAGCAGGCGGATGGTTCCGTAGTTATCCAATACGGTGACACGATGCTGCTTGTCGCTGCGGTAGGCGCGCAAAGTACCAGGGAAGGAATCGATTTCTTCCCATTGACAGTCGAATACCGTGAAGCAAATTACGCCGCTGGCCGCATTCCCGGTAATTATTTTCGGCGTGAAGGACGGCCTACCGAAAAAGAAACCCTTACCAGCCGTTTGATCGATCGACCTTGCCGGCCGCTATTTGCCGAAGGCTATCGCAACGAGACGCAGGTAATCGCCAGCGTGATTTCTGCCGACCCGGACAATAATCCGGACGTGATCGCAATCACCGGCGCTTCATGCGCGCTTTACCTCTCTGACATTCCCTTCATGAATCCGATAGCCGGCGTACGCATCGGGCTAATTGAAGGGCGGTATATTGTGAATCCGACATACGACGAAGTCCGCGAATCGCGTCTGAACTTAATAGTCGCGGGCACGGAAGAAGCCATCGTGATGGTCGAGGCGGGGGCGTCGGAAGTTTCGGAAGAGATAATGGTCGAAGCCCTCATGCTCGCCCATAAAGAGATCAATAGGCTCTGTCGCTGGCAGAAAGAATTGTACAAAGCGCTCGACATAAAGAAGCGCGAAGTGGAACCACCAGTGCTGAACGAGGAAATGCTAGGTGAAATTCAGAGGAACTATAGCGATCGTTTACGCGCTGCCATGGACACCACCAACCAGGAAAAGCGCGACAGTTACGCGGCAGTTGACCTCTTGAAAAAGGAAGTGGTCGAAGGCTATCCGGAAGACGAACCGGAAAAACGACAGATGGCGAAAAAGCTTTTCGACCATTTGAAGGAAACCATCTTTCGTGACGATATCCTCAATAGCCGGCGCAGGCCCGATGGCCGTCGGTTCTCTGAAATCCGCCCGATAAGCTGCGAGGTTGGTTGGCTGCCACGCGTGCACGGTTCGGCGCTCTTTACTCGCGGAGAAACACAGGCGCTTGCCACCACCACGCTGGGCACTAAAGAAGATGAGCAGTTCATGGACGATATTGAGAAGGGTGAAGTTAAGCGACGCTTCCTCCTTCACTACAACTTCCCACACTACTCCGTTGGTGAAGTAGGTCGCTTCGGCTCATCGAGCCGCCGCGAGATTGGACATGGCGCGCTGGCACGCCGGGCGATCGAGCCGGTCCTGCCAGATGATGCTGTTTTCCCGTACACGATTCGCATCGTTTCTGACATTACCGAGTCGAATGGCTCGTCATCGATGGCCAGCGTTTGCGGTGGTATTTTGTCGTTGATGGATGCCGGCGTGCCATTGAAAGCTCCAGTTGCGGGCGTCGCGATGGGGCTGGTAATGGAAGGTAATAAGTATGCGATTCTGACGGACATCGCCGGAGCCGAAGACCACTACGGTGATATGGACTTCAAGGTCACCGGAACGAAAGAAGGCATCACGGCGTTGCAGATGGATATCAAGATCGGCGGCATCAATGCTCAGATCATGGCCGAAGCCCTCGAGCAGGCAAGAAAGGGACGCCTATACATCCTGAGCGTAATGGAACAAGCCATCGCTGAACCGCGTCCCGATATTTCCGCGCATGCCCCGCGCATAATCCAAATCAAAATCAATCCGGATAAGATTCGCGACGTCATCGGACCAGGCGGCAAGATGATCCGGGCGCTGGTGGAAGAAACCGGCGCAAAGATCGACGTGTCTGACGATGGCACGATCTCAATAGCTACGGCGAGCGGCGAGGCAGCCGAAG
>Ga0137403_10001042_pt1 | contig 35155 bp, 31 predicted proteins | sample CZOMad2_1_16fung_FD_122057 | JGI IMG/M metagenome (GOLD analysis project Ga0137403, IMG submission 122057) | Vadose zone soil fungal communities from Angelo Coast Range Reserve, California, USA - CZOMad2_1_16fungal (Hybrid Assembly) | ecosystem: Environmental > Terrestrial > Soil > Vadose zone... | reverse complement strand
GACCGTTGCAATCTCGAAATCGAGTTCGGGAAATCGAAATATCCCGAGTATCCGGTGCCGGCAGGCAAAACGCGTGAAGGTTATCTACGCGAGCTTTGTTACAAGGGTTTGCACGAACGTTACGGCGAACGCGCAGCCAACGATCAGGAACTAATCAAGCGACTGGATTACGAAGTCGATGTTCTGGAAAAAACGGGTTTTGTTAGTTATCTCCTCATCGTTTGGGACTTTATCCATTTTGCCAGAGAGCGAGGAATCCCGGTGGGACCGGGTCGCGGTTCGGCCGCAGGCTCCATCGTTGCTTATGTCCTGGGAATTACGGATATCGATCCGTTGCAGTACGGACTGATCTTTGAGCGTTTTCTCAATCCAGAGCGAATTTCTCCGCCCGATATTGATGTCGACTTTTGCGAAGCTCGTCGCGGCGAAGTCCTCGAATACGTCCGGCAAAAATATGGCGAACGTCGCGTGGCACAGATCATCACTTTTGGCCGGCTGAAAGCGCGCAGCGTGGTGCGCGATGTAGCACGGGTGATGGGACTGAGCGTGCGGGACGGTGACCGGATCGCGAAAATGATTCCGAACGAACTGAACATTACTCTGAATTCCGCGGTCGAGAGGAACCCGGAATTGAAGAGAGCAGTCGCGAGCGAACCGCCGACAAAGCAGTTGATGGAATACGCGACCGCCCTGGAAGGACTTTCCCGCAGTGCCGGCGTGCACGCGGCCGGAGTTGTAATCAGTGATCGCGATCTTTCCGAGTACGTGCCGCTCTGCCGTGACGTCAAAGGCAACGACATCGTCAGCCAGTATTCGATGAATCCATTGAACGACCTCGGGCTGCTCAAAATGGATTTTCTGGGATTGAAAACGCTGACCGTGATTGAAGACACGGTGACGTTGATTCGAAGAAATGTGCCCGGCTTCTCGCTCAAAAACATTCCGCTAGATGACGCTGCTGCCTTCGGACTCTACAATCGGGGCGAAACCATCGGCTTGTTTCAAATGGAATCAGGCGGGATCACGTCGGTCTCGAAGCAATTCGATGTGCGGAAATTGGACGACATCATTGCGTTGATCGCGCTTTATCGGCCGGGGCCGATGGAGTTGATCGGTGATTACATCAAGCGAAAGAAAGGGCTAACGAAAATTAGGTACGAGCATCCGCTGCTCGAGGAAATCTGCGCCGATACCTATGGAGTGATGATTTACCAGGAGCAGGTGATGGCGGCAGCCAGCAAACTGGCAGGCTATTCGATGGGGCAGGCGGATTTGCTGCGGCGCGCCATGGGCAAAAAGGACAAGGAAAAGATGGCGAAAGAGCGCGCCAATTTCATTGCTGGTTGCGCGCGTACTAACGAGATCGGGGAGAAAAAGGCGAACGCGATTTTCGATTTGCTGGAAAAATTTGCCGGCTACGGATTCAACAAGAGCCATAGCGCGGCCTATGCGCTGATTAGTTATCAGACGGCGTTTTTAAAGGCGAACCATCCGGTCGAATTCATGGCTGGTTTGCTCTCGAACGAGATTAATAACACCGAAAAAATTTCGGTACTGGTGAGCGAATGCAAACGGATGGGCATTACGATTTTGCCGCCGGATGTGAATCGGAGCGGGTTGAAGTTTGTGCCGGAGGCTGTAGCCGCGGTCGCTGGCCGCGGCGAAATTGACGCGGATGATGGGATGGCCGCGCCCAGCGACCGCGGTTACAAGGCGGAAAACGGCGGTTATAGACCGCCGCTCCAAGGGAATGCCATCCGCTTTGGCCTGGCTGCGATCAAGAATGTCGGCCAAGGAGCGATGGAGCTTGCCATTCGCGAGCGCGAGCGCGGTGGCGACTTCAAGTCGCTGGAAGATTTCTGCAGCCGGCTCGATTCGCGCATCGCCAATCGCAAAATGTTGGAGTCTCTGGTCAAGTGCGGCGCGTTCGATTTTCTGCACCGCGAACGGGCGGAGCTTTTTGCCTGTATCGATGATGCGCTCGCCTCCTCAGCTGTAGCGCATCGCGATCGAATGGCGGGGCAAGTATCGCTTTTCGGGGATACCCACGAGCATGTTGCGCCGGCACGGACGCGGACCGTCATGCCATGGAGCGATCGGGAGAAAATGAGCTACGAAAAGGAGTTGCTGGGTTTTTACGTCACTGGACATCCGCTTGATGCCTATGCCGCCGTTATCGCGAACGGAAAATATCAATCGATTGCTGCGCTGAATGAACTTTCCGATCGCGCCACGTTCCGGGTAGCGGGCGCGATCACGCAGGTGGACAAGAAATTTACCAGGAAAGACGGCAAACCGTTCGCCGTCGTCTGGCTGGAAGATTTAACGGGCACGCTCGAGCTGGTGGTTTGGAACGAGCTTTATCTCGAGTGCGCGGAAAAGTTGGTGCCGGGAAATGTCGTCGGAGTCAGGGGTAAACTCGATTTGCGAGATGAATCATTGCGCGCGACGGCGGAAAAACTGCGTCTTCTTTCATTGGAAGTTCCGGGTAATCCAAACCCGAATCGCGTTGAGACGCCGCCTCTTTGTCTGCATTTTTCGCCGAATACAGGCACCGATGAACTGCGAGAGGTTCGGGCGCTGCTCGCGGCCTCGCCGGGTCGCCGGCCCGTGCAATTGATTTTCGAGACAGCGGAAGGAGAAACCGTGCGAGTCGATGCCGGCGCAGCATTTCACGTGTCGGTAACGGCTGAGCTCGAAGAACGATTGCGGCGCTGGCTGATTACGGCGGTGGAGGAGCGGGCGAAGGAAGCAGAGCGGGGGAAGGAGACGGCGGCGGCGGTTCCGGGCGCTTTGGAATATTGATCTGGACCGGTTGACCTGGCTCACCTTCGTCGCAGAGCTTGATTGATTGTGCGACGGCAGAGGTAGAAGATTGACGTAGCGTCAGATTGCGTCCGTCGAGCGTAATCTCGGAGAACGGCAATCCGCTTTCCCCCTCGCGTAACTCAAGACCGTTTCCACAACCGTTGTCGGCAAAAGGCCCATCGCAGCGCAGTTCGTTCGCCGAAGAAAGATTTGCGCGAAAATGTTTTGGATCGGTGAGATCGATCGTTCCTTTCACTTCCGCTTCGGCGGTGTCGCTCAGTTTTATCTTGAGTGAACTGATGGCGATGGCATCACTGCGCCAGTTGCTTTGCGCAGAAAAAGAGAATTGATCGGTTTGTCCGGAAACTGTGCTGCTGAAACTGTTTTCGTCGCCGGCGCCAGTAAGCTTGGCTGAAAGAGCGCCGGACAACGTTCCGATGATGGGGAATTCGAGGGCGTAATCACCCAATTCGCGGCACCAACTTTCCGCTGAAAGCGTAAATGATTTTTTTTGCGCCAGATCGATTTTTCCCTGCGCGCGTAGAAAATCCTCGCCGTGCTTCAGTTCCAATTGATCCACGTGTGCTCGACCCGACTCCAAACCAATTCGCGCCGTTAAAGAATCGACCGGGACTCGAAAAATTTTCAAGGCGTCGCCGGTGAGAGCGAGATCGCCGTCAACGGTTCGCTCGTGAGCATGCATGCGACCGCGAGCGGCCACTTTACCGGCGAACGCATCCGGCGAAGCGCCGAAGAGCTCTGCGAATTGTCCGAGATCATTAATTGATGCGGAGATGTCCCCGCGAAAATCAGGATTAAGCCACTCGGTTCCGATAGCGGTTTCGCCGCTGAGGGTCAATTCGTTGCTGCGTTGTTTAATAAAGAGCTGCTGTAACTGGACGGTGTGTCCGTAAAAATTTGCGCCCAGCATGATGACGTCGGCGTTGCGCTCGCGCCAACTGAACCCGGTCAATTCCGTCCAGATTGAAGCCGTGGCGTTGAGGAAGTCGCGTGGATCGCCACGGAAAGTGAACTTCGATGCTCGGACCATCCCTTGGACCGGCTCCGTCAAGCCCAAAGCACCGGCGAGTTGTGGAAGTGAAATTCCTGAAGCAGTGCCAGCCGCTTCCCAGAGTCGTGTTTTGCCGGGCCGCTCAGTGGCAATGTTCGCGCGCATTTTGCCACCCAAAACGGAAACGCCAAGATCAGTGCCGACGCGTCCGATGCGCAAACCGGTGAGATCAATTACCAATGAATCGATGGTGAAACCTTCCAGCAGATTGACCGAACCAATGGAAAGGCGGTCATCCTGCCAGCGCGTCACGCCTCGAACGTGCGCGAAGCGTCTTTCCAAAAACGGCGCACGCATTTCGACCGCGCCAATGGAAAGTATCCCGCTGTTCCCTTTACTCGCAGAAACTTTTGTATCCTGAAATGCCAGCAAAGAAAACGGTTGCTCGAGTCGGAGTTGATCCGCAAAAATCTCGAAACGTTCCGGCAAAAGTCTGGCCAGCGCAGTCCAATCAACGGGACCGGCAGAGAGTTGTGCGCGGCCACGGATGAAGAATTTTGCATGCTCGACGCGAAGTGAGGAGAGAAGGTGTGACTTTTTCGATCCCCCGAAAAATGCGGCAAAACTAAGACCGGCTTCGATCCGTCCGGCGTCAAACTCGACATGATCGGCATCGAGACCGGCCCCGACAATCTTCAACTCGCGGATTTCAACTGGACGAAAGAGTGGGGCGTGAATTTCGGAAAAGCCGACAACGAGTCCGGAGCGTCGCGCTTCATATCGGAGCCAGGCTGCGATGCTGTGCTCCATCAGCGGCGGCACAACAAAGATCAGAACAACGAGCGCGAGCAGAACAAAACCGAGCGCAAGCAGCGGTTTTTTTCGTAGCGACATGGCGAATGTCTAACGCGCAACTGCGCCGCCGGAAAGGCGCATCAATCGGACCTCGGCGTTTGGTAGAAAATCACCTGCACTGGCGGGGTCTCGCCAATGCGTGCTTTCAATTGCGTCCGGAACGACTCTTCGGCTTCGGCCGCAAGATTCCGCGCAGCGGCGCGATCGCGCGCGAGTTTGGCAAGAGAAGCCAGCTCCGTTTGCACGTCCGCGCCAGAAATGGGATTCCAAAATCCATTCTCGTAGGCCAGCAGTTCAATAGCGTTTTGTTCGACGCCCAGAATTTGTGCGTGCGGCAAACGAACAATAGTCGTTTCCGGCGTAACCGTGACACTGAATTCCTTGCCCAAATCGAAGCCGGCTTTGGCGGTGTACGTGCCGTGCAAACGCAGGCGTTTGGTGCTTCCGGCCCAGGTGTGAAGAAATTCGTGCTCAACTTCGATCGTTTGGGAAATGAGCGCCAACTCGGCGATCGGTGAGGTTTGTTCAAAGTAGACGCGATTATTGATGGTGACGCGCGGTTGCAACTGTGTGATCTGCACAATCGCGTCGCGCAAATCGCGACCAACCCGCTCCATTTGGTCGACCGTTTCCTTGGTCGTGCGCCCGGGCAGTGAGGCGCAGCGGTTAAAGACAAAAACTCCGGCGGCGATCGTACTCAGCCCAATAATCGTGAACGCCAGCGTCCAGTTGAAATGTCGGGAAGAAGATGGCGGCACCGTCAACAGAAGGAAGTACCGCCCCCCACGCCCGAAAGGACGCGAAGGGCGGCTGTTCCCCCCAGAACAATCTTGGAAAACTTCTCGTCCAGTAGATGAGCTTGGCGTGCCCCGCAACAAAATTTTAGCCTAAATGCATTCCCGTTGTCTAGATGCCATAATCAAACAGATGAAAATCGGGGTTCGATACGAAACAATTTACCGCTACGATCGGGCGGTCAGGTTCTCTCCACACGATGTGCGCCTGTTTCCCCGAACCGATCGATTTGTGCAGATGACGCGGCTCGATTTTCGGACCCAACCGGAAACGACGGTGCGCTTCGGACGGGATGTTTTTGACAATGTCGTCGCCTCCTGTTTTTTCGATCAGCCGTCGGAAATGCTGAAGCTGCGGCTTGCCATCGATGTGGAAGCGGCGAAGAAAAATCCCTTCGATTTTGTTCTGTCCCGTCGCGCTGTCCAAATGCCTTTCAACTACGAGGAAGATATCGCCTCGATCATTTGCGCTTATCGCAAACGTCAAACGGACGAGTCTATTTCGTTGCCAGGCTGGACACCGCCTTCGCAGGAATCGCCGCGCGAGACTGTGGCGACGTTGGTGGAATTAACGAACGCTCTCCACCAAACAATTTCCTATGAGCGCCGCGAAGAAGGCGCGGCTCAATCGCCGGCCGAAACTTTGCGTCGGCAACGCGGGGCATGTCGCGATACCGCGGTGTTGCTGGCGGAAATGTTACGCGATCTCGGTCTGGCCGCGCGAGTCGTCTCCGGATATTTAGCGGGTGGAGAAGGTAGTCGCGCGGAAGGTTCGTTACATGCGTGGACGGAAGTTTTTTTGCCTGGCGCCGGCTGGATTGGATTGGACCCGACGAATGGCATCTTCTGCAATGATAATTTCATTCCGGCGGCGGTTGGATTACGCCCGGCGGATATCACCCCGATCAGCGGAAGTTTTTATCATCGGGGTCGCATCCCGGCGGAAATGAAGAGCCGGCTCGAGCTGATCACGCTGTAAGGTGAGGCGTCGCCGTGGCGTGCGCTTTCATCCCGAGCCGCGCCAGACGGCGAGGGACCTCTCAAATATGGTTGAGGGGTGCGAACTAGGCTGTGTGATTAGTACAGATATGTGAGGTCCTTCGCTTGCGCGCGGGAGGACGGGCTTATCGATACCTCTTTTGCAGCTCTCGAATCTTGCCCGGTTATCGAATGAAGAGTTTTGATCCCGGATAATGCGGATGACTCGGATCACCGGAACACAGACTTTCAGTCTGTGCGCCCAGCGGAGTTGCACTCCGCTGCGTTCGGGGGGAAGCGAACAGGAGGTCCGCTCGGCGCACGGGCAGGATGCCCGTGTTTCGATCGTATCTTTGGTTATCGTTTCGCGATGACAAAATTTCCTAAATGCTGACAAACCTGCGACTGCGCAATTTCCGTTGTTTCGAAGGCGTATCGGTCGATATCGGTCCAGGATTCAATTTGTTTCTTGGTGCCAACGGCGAGGGAAAAACTACGATATTGGAAGCAGCCTGCGTTCTTCTGCGTTTACAATCGCAGCGCTCTTCTTCGCTCCTACCGGTAATTCAAATTAATAAGAAATTTTTCGAAATCCGCGGCAGATATGATGAGCACGAACTTGAGTTTCGCTTCAGCGCGTTGCGACGCCGGGTGAAGTTTGATGAGATTGAGCAGAGAACATTGCGCGAATATTTGTGCATCGGACGCGTGGTTTCGCTGGCGAATGCCGACATCGAACTGGTGCGCGGCGGATCCGAAGCGCGGCGCCGGTACCTGGATTTTCTCGGCGCGCAAATCGATGGAAGTTATCGGCCAGCTTTGCGTGCCTACGAACGTGCCTTGCGTGCGCGTAACACGCTCTTGAAATCGCCTGCATCGCGCGCGCGTGAAGTAGCAGCGTACGACCCACCGCTAATTGAACACGGTCGAGTGCTGCTGCGTCTGCGTGCGGAGTTAACGGAAATGCTCGCCCCTCTAGCGATGCAGGCGTACCAGCGCATCAGCGCCGGTCGCGAAAAATTCCAGCTCCGGTTTCTTCCCGGCGCCAGCGACGATTTCGGAAGCGATCTCGAGCGGTCACATAGCGAATCGATCCGTTTACGTCAGACAATTGTCGGTCCACATCGCGACGATCTGGAATTGCTCGTCGACAATTTACCGGCGGCGCAGTTTGCCTCGGAAGGGCAACAGCGAACAATCGCGCTGGCAATGAAAATCGCACAGGCGGAGACGCTGAAAAAATCGAGCGAGGGAAAAGCGCCATTGCTTTTGATTGACGACATTTTCGGTGAGCTCGATCACGAACGCCGCAACGCATTGCTCGATAATTTGCCAGCGGATTCGCAGAAGCTGACTACGGCCACCGCGATGCCGTGGCGCGATGAGATCACAGCTGATACCATTTACGAAATGCGCGATCGGCGATTACGGCGCATGTGAGTTTCCCCCCAGGACTGGGACGGCACGTGGCTGAAGTTGCGGACGTGCGCATGCGCTTTTACATAAAATCGTGCGCGAATTACCTCAGGAGAGGACAGAAAGTTACGCTGGTTCGTTGCTGGTGGCGCATCCCAACATGCTTGACCCAAATTTTCGCCGCGCCGTCTTGTTCATTTCGGATCACACCGCCGACGATGGCGCGCTCGGGGTGATTTTGAATCGGCCGCTCGAAAAACAGGTGAGCGAAGTGGTAACAGAAACGCCGCTGAACGCCTTGGAGAAGGTGCCAGTATTTTTTGGCGGACCAGTCGGTCGCGATCGTTTGATTTTTGCTTCGCTGGAATGGAAGACCGGGGAAGGACTTAAACTGAATCACAATGTGGATGTTGAAGAAGCAAACGAAAAGATTGGGAAAGATCCCAGCTCGGTGCGCGCATTCATCGGCTACGCGGGGTGGGGGGCGGGACAGCTCGAGGCGGAGATGAAGCAAAATGCCTGGGTCATTCGCAAACCGGACCGCGCCACACTGAAACTCGATCGGTTGCCCAGGCTTTGGTACGACATCATGCGCCGGCTGGGTCCTTGGTTCAAGCTGCTGGCCGCAGCGCCGGACGATCCATCTTTAAATTAAACTACGGCGCTTAGCGAGAAGAAGTCAGTTTAGAAACTACCAAGTTAACATTGAGATGTCACACATGCGACACTCAAATGTAAACAAGCGCCGTTTCAAAATTGATTGCAAAAGTCCGGAGACTTTGACCAACAAAGAAAAACATCGCACATCCAACATCGCAGGAGCAATTCAGGCATTAACCATGCCTTCAAGGTTAGGAGCCTGTGCGAAACGATAGCCATGGAGTTGGATTTCTCGGGCAAAGACTCTTTCCACGATCTGGCGTTGCTGCGGACTAAATACTAATTGATACGGTGTCCGATCGTTTCGGAAATGACCCTTTTTTCTGACCCCCAGGTCGCCATCGAAGGGCACGTTCAAACGTGTAAAAATCTCGCCAAGTTCGTCAGGCAAATTTTCATAACGAACAACTCGATCGACGATAATTCTTGATCTGGATGGGTTGGTGTAGCGCGGGTAATTGATCGGGAACTTGCCCCTGGCGAAGTATTGATCGAGGGAAAGGGCGCCGCCGAGGCGGTAGGCGTGCATATGGTAATGCGATAAAACCTTATCCCATGGGTTGCGCTCAACGCAGAACTTGAAATAACTGTTCCAGATGCCGGAAGGGACGCGCAGCCGAACAACCCAGGCCGGCATATGATTGTAAAAACGCTGACGTTGACTGAGGAGGCACCGCCAGGCAGACGGCGGTCCGAATGGGATATGCATGATTTCAGAGATGGGGTTACAGGATCCTTCGTTGTTACGCGGCTGGTGTCCTTCGATAGGAGGGTCGAAAAGGGTAAGGACATCATCTGGACCGCAATGCCGGGCGAGAAATACTTCAAGGCTTGTACCCGCGGTCTTGACCGTTTTAATAAAGATGAATTTGTGCTTGTGAGAAATGATCATCGACGGGTTTTGACTACCATTTCTGTGAGGCAATCAACTAAGAAATTGTTAGCTTATGCCTTACATAGCGCAACCCTGAATTAGATGGCGATGTCGTGCTGAGAAGCCGATCGCTTCAGCGTGTTGAGCGGCAGGTCGTGCCCGATGCCCTCGGTTAGTGATGGACGGTTTGCGTTATCGCCCCGCCATCACGCCTGTCGGGATCGAGCTGCCGGTGACGCAGGAATTGACTGACACTGTCTGCGCGATCTCTACGTTTCTCAGCTTTCCAAAAGAGCTGAATGCGTCTAGTTCGCTTTCGGCGAATGAATGTGCTCCGGCCTCGGGCCGAGGCCGATAAAGCGCGCGGGAAGCGAACGCAATGGCGGAAACCATTGAAAGAGTCTGGGCAAAAGCGGGAGCGAATTTCCATTTTTGGATTCGCGTCCGGTCACTACTCGGCGATGAATGAAAGCCTGCATTGTCTGGATCACGCGGGTTGGCCATTCACGACGTTCTTGCACCTGCTTCAAGTGAGCGACCGAGACCGGTCCGGTTCTTAATTTCGCCGCCAACAAATTGGCGGTCGCGACTGCGTCTTGCAACGCGAGGTTGATGCCGACGCCACCGGCGGGCGACATGGCGTGGGCGCTGTCACCAATGCAAAGCAAGCCTTCGCGATACCATTTTCGCAGGCGATTGATCTGGACGGTGAGGAGTTTGATCTTTGTCCAATCATCCAGCTCCGTGATTCGATTTTCCAAGAAAGGTCCGAGGAGCACGATGTCGCGATGCAAGGCGGGCAGGCCGCGCTGCTTGATCGCGTCGAGCTCGCCTTTTGGGATAACAAAACCGACCTGAAAATAATCGCCTCGGTCGAGCAGCACGAGCAGTTTCCCGTGTCGAAAAAATCCAAGCGATTGGGGCGGGTCGGTTTCCCGTTTGGAAATGCGCATCCAGAGGACATCGATCGGGACGCCGAATTCCTGGATCTCGAGTTTTCCTCTTGTGTGCGTGATTGAATGGCGGCCATCCGCACCAATGATCAAGTCAGCTCGCACTTCGCGCTCGCCGTTCGGGCTTTTCACGCGGACGCCGATAATCTGTTCATTTTCAAAAAGCAGATCGATCACTTCATGTTGCATGGACAGAGCAAAGGTGGGGAAGTGCATTGCGCGGCTGGAGAGAAAGTTGAGAAAATCCCATTGCGGCATGAAAGCGATAAATTTGCAGCGCGTCGGCAAGCGCGAGAAATCGGCGATAGGAACCGCATGACCATTAAATATTCCGCGTATCTCGCGTAGTTCCTGGTGGGGTAACCGAAGAAATTCCTCGAGCAATCCAAGCTCATGCAAAAGCTCGAGGGTGGAAGGATGAATGGTATCGCCGCGGAAATCGCGGTTAAAATCCGCGTGTTTTTCCAGAACAACGACGTCCACTCCCGCCCGCGCGAGCAAATAACCAGTCATCATGCCCGCCGGCCCGCCGCCGACAACGAGGCAGCGAACGTGGATGTCAGGTAGCGCACTCATCGATTAACCGACCGTGGGCACGGACGAGACATTTTTTAGATTAACGTGCGAAAAAGATTGAAGCTAATCAGAGTTGTCTGCGCCAAAAAGAAGATGGCATAACATTGATGGTAACGTTCATTCCGCGTAATCGCAGCGATCACTAGTCCGGCGAAAAAGAGGATGCGACTAGATGCGAAATGCCCTTTAACAGGGTATCGACGAAATCGACCGGCGAGAATACTGCGAAGAGAACGAAGAATACGCGGTGGTTGGAGTAATAGTGCGTTTTGTAATTGACGAAGTCATCCAAAGAAGACTCGGGCGGAAAAAGAACGATAGAGGCCAGGTACAAGATGGTGGGTGAAATCAGGACAAAGATAAAAAGGAAAAGTGTCCACGGCTGCTGGTTGCGCCAGCGATAGAAAATCCACCACGCCACCACCAGGTACAGAAACAGATTCACGACCCAGACGGCGTGCACCCAATAAAGCCAAAGCCGGCGACGCGAGCGCGCCTGCAGCATCTCGCCGACGCCGGCGAGGACCCGCGTCATTCCCAAGGCCAAAATGATCGAAATGAGGACGGAGAGATAACTGAACGGATCCATCGGAACATGTTTGATGTATGAGGTTGGACGTTTGATGAAAGCGGAAACAGACGCGCAGAACCGCGTCTCTTCGGCGTGATTCCGCGCGCGGTGTCGCGGGCGAAGAACACGCCGCTTACCCGTGTCCTGCTTTGCCTTTTTCTGGTTGTTTAATCGAGCATGAGCATGAGAATGACGATAGCATGATCAAGTCAGCATATGACGTCGTTATTCTGGGAGCGGGGCATAATGGGCTGGTGGCTGCGAGTTATCTCGGGCGGGCGGGTCTCAGCGTACTCCTTTTGGAAAAAAACGACTATATCGGCGGAGCCACTACTTCGCAGAAAGTGTTTCCCGATTACGAGGCGCGACTGTCGCGTTACTCATATCTCGTTAGCCTTTTTCCTGAAAAAATTATTCGCGATCTGGGATTAAATCTCGAGCTGCGGCGGCGCGCGACGGGATCGTTCACGCCCTACGCGAAGAACGGGCGACACGACGGCCTGCTCCTAAGCAATGTCGACAAGGAGGTGGGCCGAAAGTCGATGATCGATCTTACCGGCAGCGATACCGAGTTTGAGCAGCTAAAGAAGTTCTATAACTTATCGCGCGTTTTCGCCGAGCATTGCTGGGACAGCATGCTGGAACCCCTGGTTGCGAAAGAAGAGTTTCGCCGCCGGTTTGATGTCGATGATATTTCCCGGGAAGCGTGGCGCAGTTTGGCGGAAGAACCCCTCGGACTAGCGATCGAGCGTTATTTGCAAAATGATCTGGTGCGCGGGCTTGCCATGACCGACGGGAAGGTTGGTCTCTTTACGCAGCCGCATGATCCGTCGCTCGTCCAGAACCGTTGTTTTCTTTATCATTTAATCGGAAACAAGACGGGGGAATGGAAGGTGCCGGTGGGAGGAATGGGAGGAGTGGCGCGCGAACTGGAAGAGGCGGCGCGTCGAAGCGGCGCAGAGTTTCTAACGGGTATTAGGATAAGCGCGCTGGGCTTGAATGGAAAAAGCCCTTCCGTTGAGTTTGAAATGGTAGGAAAGCGGCAGACAATCGAGGCGCGGTTTCTCCTCGTAAACTTCGGTCCCAACGTGCTGGCGAAGTTTACCGGCAAGCCATTTCAGCCGGATGCGACCGATGAAGGGTCTGTCTTCAAGATCAACATGCTTTTGCGCAAGCTGCCGACCTTGAAGGCAAAGAAGTATCCGGCGGCCGAAGCGTGGTGCGGAACGTTTCACAGTGACGAAGGGTACGAGCAGATGAATCTGAGCTACGAGCAGGCCGCGCAGGGGCGCCTGCCAGATAAAACGCCTTGCGAAGTCTATTGTCACACGCTCACGGACAACAGCATTCTCTCGCCGGATTTGAGTGAACAAGGTTATCACACCATAACGCTGTTCGGATTGGACGCGCCCTGGCGCTTGTTCGCGCGCGACAATGGGACGGTGCGGAAAGAAGCGGAGAAGAAATTCCTCGCCAGTATGAACCAGTGGCTGGAAGAGCCGCTGGAAGATTGTCTTGCGGTCGGACGCGACGGCACTCTCTGCCTCGAAAGTAAAAGTCCGGTCGATATCGAAGACTCGTTAGGAATGTATCATGGGAACATTTTTCACGACGCACCGACCTGGCCATTCGCCACCACGAAAACTCAAAGAGGGACCTGGGGCGTCGAGACGGAATACGAGAATGTCTTCTTCTGCGGATCGAGCGCGCAACGTGGCGGCGCCGTCAGTGGCATTCCCGGGCACAATGCGGCGCGCAAGGTCCTGGAGGCAATGAAGACATAAGCAAAACACCTAGCCTCCAACACCGAACATCCAATGTTGAAATTAGAAACTAATCCGGCTGATGTCGCGACGATCGACTCGATCATCACAGCAGTCTACGACGGAATTTCAGGCCCAGCCGGAAAGAAGCGCGACTGGGACCGCGAACGTTCGTTGTACATTCCAGGCGCGCGTTTGATTCCAACGGCGATGAAGGCCGGGACGGAAAACACGGATCTTGCGCCGCACATTCTGGATATTGAGGGATTCATCGCGCGAGTGGAACCATTCTTTGAGGAGAGCGGTTTCTACGAAAAGGAAATTGCGCGGCGCACCGAACAGTTCGGTCAGATGGCGCATGTCTGGAGCACCTACGAGTCGCGTCACAACGAAGATGATCCTGAGCCATTTATGCGCGGGATCAACAGCGTCCAGCTATTCAACGATGGCAGGCGCTGGTGGATCGTCTCGATTTACTGGCAGCAGGAAAATGCAAGAGCACCAATTCCGGAAAAGTATCTGCCGGGGGCAGACGGAGCTAGTCCCCAGCAGTAGCGGTTTCCCATTCTTTTGTTAGTCGAGCGAGATCATCCGTCACGGCGGATAGTTCACGATTGAGGGCGACGGCGCGCCCGCCCGGTTGGTAAGCGGCTGGATCTTCGAGAGCGGTGACGAGTTCCCTTTGCTGGCCTTCCAAGGCGGCAATTTTCATTTCGAGCGCGTGAACGTGTTTCTCTTTTTCGCGCTTCTTCCGGGCGATGGCAGTGCGTGCCTCCGCTTGCAAACGTTTTTGCACTTTCTGTTCGCGCAAGCCCCCCGCTCTTCGGGCAACGTTCTCGGTTGTCAATTGTCCGTTATTTGGGCTAGAGCCGGCAGTGAGTGCCGTCCGGGCCGAGACAGCCTTCGATTTATCCAAATAGTACTGGTAGTTGCCGGGATAAGATGTGAGGCGACTTCCGGTCTGAGCCGGACTGACGGTAATGTGCAGAACGCTCGTTGCAATCGCGCGGATGAAATGTACGTCGTGGCTGATGAAGATGAGAGTCCCGTGATATTGCTTGAGCGCCCCGATGAGGGCGTCGATCGAGCCGATGTCCAAATGCGTAGTCGGCTCGTCCATGAGCAAGAGGTTGGGGGGATCGAGTAAAAGTTTAACCAGAGCCAAGCGCGATTTTTCTCCTCCGCTTAGCACGGCGACCGATTTAAAAACATCGTCGCCGCGAAAAAGAAATGCCCCGAGAACGGTGCGCGCGGTCTGCTCCGACACCGGATTGGGCGCGTCCAACGCGCTCTCAAGTGCGGTGAGTTTCGTATTGAGCACGTCGATTCGGTTTTGCGAGAAGTATCCGACGCGAACATTGTGGCCTGGCTCACGCGTGCCGTGTTGCACCGGCAGCACTCCTCCGAGCAATTTGAGAAGCGTCGACTTGCCAGCGCCGTTCGGTCCAACCAGGACGGTCCGCTGCCCGCGCTCGGCATGAAAGTTCAAGCCGCGATAAACGACAAGATCGCCATAGGCATGATTAACATCTTTTAGCGTAATGGCGCGAAGACCACTTCGCGACGGCTGCGCAAAATGGAACTTGATCGTTTTTCCAGGCGCCGTCGGGGCGGCAATTTTTTCGATGCGATCGATCTGCTTGAGCTTGCTTTGCGCTTGTGACGCTTTGCTCGCCTTGGCGCGGAATCGATCGGCGAACAATTGCAGCGACGCGATTTCCTTTTGCTGATTTTTGTAGGCTGAGAGCTGTTGCACTTCACGCGCAGCTTTCTCTTCGACGTAGTTATCCCAGTTGCCGCGATAACGGACGAGCTTCGCATTCGCGATCTCGACAATGCTCCCGACTAATTGATTCAAAAATTCGCGATCGTGCGAGATCATGACAATCGCACCCGGGTAATTTCTCAGAAATTCTTGGAACCATTGGAGCGATTCAAGATCGAGATGGTTGGTCGGCTCATCGAGCAGGAGAAGATCGGGCTCCATTACCAGAAGCCGCGCCAAGTGCGCACGCATGATCCAGCCACCGCTCATGGCCTGCGCTATCCGATCGAAATCGCTTTCGCGAAAAGCGAGTCCGGCGAGTACTCGCTTCGCCTTCGGTTCAAGTTGCCAGCCGCCGTGCTCGTCGAAAATGTGCAACGCGCGATGATAGGCTCCGTCGTCTGAGCCACTTCCCAACTCGTGTTGTTTAATGACCTTCTGCGCTTCGGAGAGCTCCGGCGTTGTCGCCAATGCCAACTCGAGGACGGTTTCATCCTTCGCCGCCGCCGTTTCCTGTGGAAGGAACCCAATCGTCGCGCTTTTCTCGATAGTAATCTGACCGGTATCGGGCGATGCCTCACCCAGGATCAGCGAAAACAATGTTGACTTACCGGCGCCATTTGGGCCGACCAATCCGATGCGGTCTCCCCGATTGACCTGCAGCGAGACATCATCAAAGAGGATGCGACCGCTAAAGGATTTGCTGAGCTGGGAGACGGTAAGCATTAGGAGAACACGAAGTGTTCACCTGCCATGGGCGCGGCGCAACTCGGGTTCGCAATAGCTTTGGAATGTTGGGAACACTCGCCGCGGCCTGCGCTCCCAGATTAGGAAGCGCGGACAAAGGCGTTCACTTCTTTGGCGAATTGTTCGAGCATCATTGGATCGGGTGCGGGAGCGTAGCGTAGTGCGATATAGGTATTCGCGATACGCCGGATCCGCTCGGATTCGTTAGGCAACAATCGGGTAGCTCGAACCGAGAAATCCAGCGGACCTTCTGACGGATTGCGCGACGCTCCCAGCCTGGCCGCTTTCCGGCAAAACGTTTCATACACAATTTTGACGCGGTTCCCGCCGGGGCGGGTCCGCAAATGCGTCCATCCCGCGTAAAGAGCGAGCAGCGCGGTTGCGAAAGATAAGGTGCCAACAATGAAAAAGATCGGTCGATGCCCGGCCATTCCGACCGACGCAAAAAATGACGCCTGCTCGTCGCCATCAAAGCTTAGAACTCGAGTGTCCCAGGCATAACTGAGCGTCTGCCAGCCGAGTCGGGCTCTGCCGAATATCGGCCAGCGTGCCAGCTGTCTCGCGAATGCGCTCTGGGTATTATCCAGTTGGCCGATGGCGGCACGTCTTTCCAAAAAGAAACTCACTCCTAAATTCACGCGATCCGGAGCGACGACGGCAGTGGGATCGACTCTTTCCCATCCGCTATCTGGAAACCAAACTTCGCACCAGGCATGGGCATCAGCTTGTCGTACGAGAAAGAAGTGCCCAATCTCATTATATTCCCCGCCTAAATAGCCAGTAACCACGCGCGCGGGAATTCCAGCCAATCGCATTAGGGTGGCGAAAGTGGCGGCGTAGTGTTCGCAAAATCCGAGGCGGCGATGAAAAAGGAATTCATCAAGGTCGTTCTTTCCATATTGGCCAGGGGAAAACGAATAGCGAAACCCCTGGGTGCGAAAAAACTCCAAGGCTTTGTTTACGATCGCACGTGGGTTTGCCTTTTCGGTCGCCCAGGACTGTGCCAACGCGCGCGCTGCGGGACTGATCGAAGCGGGGACCTGAAGCAAGGGCTCGCGTTCGCGCGAATGGAGCCGGTTATTCGGAATCTCCGGATAAGATGTAACTTCGTATCGCCGCGGTTTGTGGATAGGCTGATTACTCCACAAATAATTGCCGGGCGCGAGCACTGCACCGGAAGGCGAATTCACTGGCCAATCGAGCGCGAACATCCAGTGCGCGTCATGCGGTTCAATCGTAATCCATTGCCGAATCGCTTCACCGCGGGGCGGGCCTTGGCTGGTACGAGGCAGTGCCGCCGGACCGGCTGGCGCTTTCCATTCCAAACCTTCGCCGTGCCACATCACGACACCGCGCCAGTACATCGCACTGAGAGGAGGGATTTTGCCATCGGGAAACTCGGCCCGGAAAGCTGCCGCCGAAGAATTAGCCAAAACTGCAACGCTCCCGGGTGAGAGCCGGTCGGAAAAGCCAGCGGATGCTCCACGTTGCGGCGCAATCTGAAATCGGAGTCCGGTATTGATGCGCGGAAAAAAGAGGAACAGCAAAATAATAAGGGGCACGGCCTGGGCGAGAAGTTTGGTAGCGATGCGAATCGGTGGCCAAAAGGCGGATGATAAGCCGCGATGAAACTGGATAAGCGCGACGAGCAGTAAAGCGAAGGCGATAAGCAGACAGAGCGCGATTGCCAAGTTCTGAGAGAGGAAAAATCCGCACAAGCATAGAATCCACGCCACCATGATCATGATGTGGAATTCGCGCGCAGTGTGAGCTTCCAAAATCTTGACCGACGTCAACAGGACAATGAGGGAAACGCCGGGCTCCATTCCCCTAAGCGAGCCGTAGCTGAAGAAAAGCAGGGACAAAATTAGGGCTACGAAAACCAATTTCCAAATTAGGGAGCGGAGACGATAACCTTTCGGTTCCATCCAGAACTTCGCGGCGAGCGCGATCAAAAATAGCAAGGGTACCCACGACGGGAGAGTCCCAAACATTGGCGGCAATGTGAAAAGCAACGCTGCCGCCAGCCATAAAAGCGGTCGGCGCGGAACGCGCGTGTCTTTTTTTCGCAGCGTCTTCATTTGAACAAGGCGAGTGCATGCAGGCAACGATAGAGATGCGGCTCGCCTAGTGACGGCGGAATTTCAATCGTGGGCAGACGAAGCCCGTAAGGGCGTCGCGCACGTTCCGCCTCGATTACCCAGAGCGTCAGTTGCGAAAGGCGCGCTTCTAGATCGTCGAGCCGCACCGCCGCAAAATCGAGATAGAGCAGGCCGTCCGATTCCGCGGTAAATTGTTTCGTCATCAATGCCTGTCCGCGCGCGACCGCTTTCCAGTCGATGTGGCGTTGGGATTCGCCCCGCACATATGCGCGAACGCCGGCGAAATCATCGCCCTCTCCGAACTCCCTTCGCGAGCTGGATTGCCCGGAACGCGAAGTCTCGGCCGGCAAACGCTGCTCGCCAGCGGGCTTCGGATAGACAACATAACGTTGCGGACTCGGAAGCTGTTTCACGACCCGCAAGAACCCGAGCGGATAGGCACTGGTCAGCTGCAGTCTTCCTACCTCATGCTCGCCCCGGATCGCCGCGGGAAATCGAAGCACAGTCCGGGCAGCTTTGCCGGCGGGAATTTCGTCGATGCGTTCGTGAGCGTCGCCCAAATCAGGTAGCGCGACCGCAATGTCGTACCGGGTGCCGCGCGATCCATTGGTGACCTCCACCGCTAAGGAAATCTCCTGGCCGGCGAACGCGGGTTTGACCGATTCGACCGTTGCCTGCAAGCCTCCCATATTCGAGAACGTCCACGGAATTGAGACGAGAGAAACGCTCGCGAGCGCGAACAAGAGCAGATATGAGGCGGCGTTATTTTGACTGGAAGCAGCGTACCAGATTGCGACCAAGACAAACAGCAGGCCGGCGAAACTCGTGGTAGGGGAAAGGGGAAATCTGCTTTTGGAAGGTGCAGCTTGCCTCATGGCACCGGCACGCTCTTCAACAGAGTATCGGCAAACGTGCGACCGCTTTCCCCGGACTGCTCGATATCGTGTCCGAGCCGATGCGCCATAACGGCGGTCCCCACGGCTTGAATGTCTTCCGGCAACACCATGTCGCGGCCGTTCATCATGGCCCAGGCTTGCGACGCATGCAGCAAGGCCAGACCTGCCCGAGGCGACAAACCAGTGCGATGGCGCTGTCGCGATGCCTCCAGCAAATCCTGGAGATAATCGAGCAGCGCCGATGAGGTATGGATCGTCCGCACTTTTGCTTGAATCTCGAGCAATGTTCCCGCGCCAAAAACGGGATTTAATTCCTTGAGCATCTCGCGCCGATCCATCCCGAGAAGCATCGCCCGCTCGCTTGCGCGGTCTGGCACGCCCAGCTCGATTCGCATCAGAAACCGATCCAATTGCGATTCCGGCAATGGAAATGTTCCCACCTGATATTGCGGATTCTGTGTCGCGATGACAAAAAACGGCTGCGGTAGCTCGTAAGTGACGCCGTCGGCCGAGATCTGATGTTCTTCCATCGCTTCCAGCAATGCGCTCTGCGTCTTGGCGGTAGCGCGGTTCACTTCATCGATCAGCACCACCTGCGAAAAGAGCGGTCCCTGATGAAATACGAAACGCTGTTCGTTCCGATCAAAAATTGAGTTACCGAGGATGTCGGCGGGGAGCAGGTCACTGGTGAATTGAATGCGCTGAAAGACGAGGCCGAGGGAACGAGCCAGGGCTTGCGATAGCGTCGTCTTACCTACCCCCGGGATATCTTCAATTAGGAGATGACCCCGGGCGAGCAGACAGGCGACCGCCAGTTTTACAGCTTCGGCTTTGCCAACGATAACCTCGCAAATCTGGCTGGTGAACGCGGCAATTTGTTTCTTGGTGTCGAAACGAATTTCCGGATCGCGTTCATTCGCGAGCAAGGTGGAATGCATAGAGCGCCCGATAAATGATCGTTCGTGCAGCAAGTCCTGTGCGGCTTTTTCGTCCATTCCCCAAGGGAATATAAGTGGATTCTGATAGAACCAAATCATCCTTCCCTGGTGCTAGGGACGACGCTAAGTTGTGGCCAAGCTTCAAGGACTTTAAGCCTGCGGCGAATCAGCGGGCAAGAACGGGCCCGCTGGCCCCACGCCAAGAGGGCTGTGCTACAAACGGAGTCCGCTTCTCAGGCCAAGACCTGATGGAAGGCGGACAAAAATGCTTCCATCTCGGCCTTTTTGCCGATGGTCAGGCGCATGTGAGTTGGCAATGCCGGAAATAATCGGCCGACTTCCACATTTCGTTCCTTTAAGGCCTTGATCAGGGGCAGGACCGGGCGTTTTACATCAATCATGACAAAGTTCGCTTGCGAAGGAATGTATTTGTAATCCATGGCATCGAGCTGAGTAGTCACAAACGTCCTGGTTTCCTGATTCAGCCGCCGGCCGTTTGTAACCTGGTCGGGGTCGCTCAGACTCGCCATCGCAGCCGCCACCGCCATAATATTGACGCTGTCCCAGCTTTGATGAGAGCGCAGTTGCGCAATAGCTTGCGATTGTGCCACGGCATAGCCGCAACGTAATCCCGCCATGCCATAGATTTTTGAAAAAGTGCGCGCGACAATGAGATTTGGGTAATCCTTGACTAAAGGAATGACGCTGTCGTAGTCCGCATTATCGGCGTAATGGAAGTAAGCTTCATCCACCAGGATTATCGTTTGCGGCGATGTTTTGGAGATGAAATCGGTTAGATCATTCTTCGGTGTGAAACTGGCGGTAGGATTGTTCGGGTTACAAATGTAAACAAGACCTGCATTTGCCACTGCGCCCATCTTGCTAAGGTCGTGCGCGAAGTTGTCTGTGAGTGGTACCTTAACGACTTCCGCTCCATTAACGGTGGCATGTTGGAGGATGGCCTCGAAAGTTGGATCGCCCGCCACCAACTTTCGCTGAGCTCCCGTGAAAGTGTCGGCGCACAGCTTCAGAATCTCACCCGATCCGTCTCCTAACAGGATCTGATTCGCGTTAACACTATTTAACGTTGCCAGTTTTTCACTCAAGAGAGCGGCCGCTTCGTCAGGATAGCGACACGCCACGTTGAACGAGTCCGTCATCGCTTTGAGCGCGTGCGGCGAAGGCCCATAAGGGTTTTCGTTCGAGCTCAAGCGCACAATTCTCGTTAGCGGCGATGCTGGTTGACTTTTCACCTCCGGGGCGCTTTTCGCCAGAGACAGCGCGGGCTTAACCACAGCGCAGGCTGCTCCCGCGCTCAAAAGCTGGGCAAATTTACGTCGAGAAATCGAGATGCTATTCATTTTGAAACCTCCGTCTGGAGGTGATACCGCGATCTCCGGCGAATTGCGAGATAGAAAATTACCTCTCTGTAGGCAGCCGTGTCGGCTGCACATTTTGTCTGGTTGAGTCGGCGGTTTTGTTTCCGACTCCGCAGAGCGTCGCCCTACCAGTGGATTTCTTGCGAGAGAGGATTGGTAGGGCGAGACTCCGTCGAGCCGCCGCCATCACTCAAGCTGTAGCCTCTGGCTCGGCAGAGTCTACCGCTTGGCGAGGCGTCGCATCTACGATTACCGGTGCTGGCTCTTTTTTCTTTCTGGGCTCGACCGCGGCGGTAAGCGCGGCATCGAGCATGGGCAGAGCAACGGGTTTGGAGAGAATGGCGATTGCACCGGATAACTCGGGTTCGACCGGCGCACTCCAGCCGGAAATTAAAATCACGCGCGCGTTAGGATCCTTCGCCAGAATGTAACGGCAGGCGGTGATGCCGTTTAGCTTCGGCATCCGGTAATCCATTAGGACCACGTCCGGCCGGTGCCGAGCGTATGCCTGTATGGCTTCCATGCCTGTGGCCACGACCTCAACGACCTGGTGGTGACAAAGGCCGACCATTTCCGCCAGGGATGTCCCCACGCTTTTTTGATCGTCGGCGATCAAGACACGCATTGTCTTCCACTGAGAAGTTTTCATGCCAGCGGCGGAAAATAACAATAAATTCTGGAATTTATGCACGAAAAACTGAAGGACTCATTAGGCGTTCAAGGCTCCTCCATCCCACTGAGCGCATCTCATCGTCTTGGGGAAGAGGATTGATGAGGTGATGGCTGGTAGCTCGGTATCAACCGCTCGAGTCGCTGCCCAAGCGTCGATTTGTCCTCAATCCTATTTATGAGTACTCGCTGGAGACGCCGCAGTATCGTTCTGACGCGGCTTCGCTTCTACTTGTTTCCCGAGCGATTGCTTTAAGCCATGCTGTCCGCCGCTGCTATTTGCCGTATGACCGCGCCGATATTCCTTCACTCCCAGACCAACCAGAATCGCGAGCATCACGAAACAGATGACCCTTTTTTCTTCCTTGGTGAGAACGAACATTAAGTTCGTGGCGGCTTGACATGGACGGACGGAAAATGCCCGCGCACATTCGCATCGTAGAATTGGGCCTTGGAAGCAGCGCTGAGAAAATCGCGGTACACCTGCGGTGGCACGTTGCTGTAACGATAAATGGCGCCGCTGATAAACTCCACTTCGAGCGCGTGAAGTCGTTTGCTGTAGCCGATGGCTGCCAGCGCGTGGGAATGCACCGGCTGGCGGGCGATGCGGGAGGAAATTTGCCGCTGTTCCGCCGCCGAAGCGCCCCCCAGACTGAGCAGTGCGATGACAACAAGCGTAGCGCAGCGCTGCACGGCGTTCTCAGGGTAATTGTCTAAGCAGCGTCTTCCAACGTGCCCAAGCTTCATCGCGCGCGTGCCGGTTCCCCTCATTGGCATCTGGCTTCTCGCCTTCGCGCATGAATCCATGTCCAGCGCCACCGTACACCACCGGCTCGTATTTTTTCCCGGCACGCTTCATCAATTCCTGCGCTGTCGGAATGGTCACGTTCACATGTTCGTCGTTCCCTGCGTAAAAGCCGTAAACGGGACAGGCGATGTTCGCGACCTTCGCTGGCTCATCCGGCGCGGTTCCATAAAACGAGTAAGCCGCCTTCAGTTTCGGATTCATATTTGCGTATTGGAAGACCCAACCGCCGCCCCAACAAAATCCGCATACCGCCAGGGTGCCATTGCCGGCGGGAATTTTCAGTGCGTAATCTGATGTAGCGTCGAGGTCTGCCTTGATTTGCGGTTCCGGTAAGGCCGAGATCGCTTTCCGCGCGCCATCGGGATCAGAAAAGGTTTGACCGCTGAGCAGGTCGGGCGCAATCGCGATGACCCCGTTCTCTGCCAGTTGATCGCACAGACCGCGCACCCAATCACTCAATCCAAAGATCTCGTGAATAACGATCACGACCGGCGCTTTATCCTTGCGCTCCGGATAAACAACGAACGCCTTGATTGTGCGATCGCCCGATTTGATCTCAACCCATTCACCATGACGTGGCGAATTGTTTAGTCTCGCTTTCGCCCAATCCTGCGCGAGAAGCGATTGCGCCGCGAAGATCAATCCGAGCGCCAAGATGCCGCGTTTCATCGAAATAAAGATGTCGATCTTACAATTTCGCGGCCGTCGCCGTCCGACCGCGGCCAATCATTGCATCAATGCTCCAGCTGCCGGGACCGCGCAGAAAGATGTAGAAAAAGACAAAGCAATAAACCACGGCAAGCTCACCTTTGTTCACATAAGGAATCAGACCCTTTGGCGCGTGCACCATAAAAAATGCCACCGCCATTTCACCGGAGGCGACGAACGCCGCAATTCTTGTCAGCAAACCAAACGCGACAAGAAATCCGCAGATGATCTCGACCCAGCCACCTAGCATCATTAGGGGCGGGAGTGCTTCGGTCTTGCCGGCGAAGGTGCCGAATATCTTGTCGAGACCGTGACAAGCAAACATCAGCCCAACAATAAAGCGCATGATGGAATAAAACGGATCCGCAAATCGATTAAGAGCGTTCATGGCGTGAGGCTGCGCTTTTCCTCCATGCCCTGTCAAGCCTCTCCTAGTTTCTCCGTCTTATTCCTATTCATAATCCTATTTTTCGCGGGTCGCTTTTTGGCTTGCCCACAATTCACGAACCACGGTCCGTTTTTTTCCCTTCCGAGCGAAGTTGAGAAACCTCTAACTGGTTTCTGTATTTCCCGCTCCATGCCCTGGATATCGCACGCACGAGCGCATACTCGAGATTGCGGTATTTTGTTGGGACCGCAATAACATGAAAAAGTTTATGCTTTCGATGTCGATCCAAGCCAGCGTGATTCAGTCCCCGCCGCTACTTGCGGGTTCCGAAGCCGTGGCCGAGCTTGATCTCGTTAGGTACGCAAACTAAGCAGATATGCCCATATCTCTCACGCCGTCGCGTATTGCGCGACTGATCGTTGGCTCGCCCTCGCGATTCGATCTTTGGCTACGCCTTCTCCATACCGCTTCGCTGGAGTGTGCCGCCGAGATTGGCGTGTGGAAGGGAGATTTCGCTCAGGCAATCCTGAACAACTTTGGTACCGTCACCAAATACTACATGATTGATCCCTGGGCCCATTTACCGGATTGGAACAAACCATTTAATGTAAACGATCAGACCTTTGAAGAGGTTTATGCTGAGGCCTTAGGTAAAACAGACTTTGCCGCCAGCCGGCGCATAGTCCTCCGCGGCCGAACGAGTGCTGTGATTGATGAGATTCCAGACCAGTCACTTGATTTCGCCTACATCGATGGAGACCACACGCTTAGGGGGATAACATTGGACCTCATACAGGTGCTTCCAAAGATAAAGGACGGCGGCCTCATTGGCGGTGACGACTTCGTCAATAAGCCCTGGCAGCATGGTTCTGCCTACGAACCGACACTGGTCTGTCCTTTTGCAGTCTATTTCGCCGAGGCAATGCGGCTTCCATTTGTGGCGCTGCCCCACAAACAATTCCTGATCCAAAAAGCGGCAGACACCTCGTTCTCCTTCGTCGATCTGACGGGAACGCATTCAGACTTATCTCTAAAAAAGCTTTCTCAGAGCTAATTGAATGACACTGCATGTTTCTTGTTAGGTGATAAGCCGATGAAAACGCAAGTCGAGTTCCGCTCCAGTAAATTTCCACCCTACGACGGGGAGCGGGAACAGATCAATCCCGGCCTGTGGGGCAAACGTCTGGCTGAGTACTTCGTGCGGAAACTATCCGAAAAGGGGATCAAAACGGAGGAGATAATTGCGGAGGACTGGGGATGGTACATTCCGGTGCAGAATGAGGGATTTAGGCTTGCTGTCTGTTGTGGCCACCAGGACGGCGACGATGATGAGTTCGTCTGCTTCACTGATCCAAGCACGCCCGTCGTGAAGAAGTTCTTCAAAAAGATTGATGCCACTGCACAACTCACTCGGCTTACCGAGGCGATGCAGCAGATTCTCTCTGCGGATCCAGAAATCAAAGAAGTAGTATGGAAAGGGCCGACCTAGCCACGAACTGCCGTTTCCAGAAGTTTAAGGCCCGAAGCGTGCCGAGAACAATTCAACGACCGATCTGTGGCTGCGGTATGGAACGCCTGATTGTTGACATGGGCGGCCTTTGTCGAGGACGATGGGCACGATGACGAGGTTCGAAAATCAGGTTGCGGTTGTCACCGGGGCGGGGCGGGGGATTGGACACGCGATTGCGTTGCGGCTGGCGAGCGAAGGAGCGCGCGTGGCGAGCGTGAGTCGCACCGAGGCCAATGCGCAGAGAACGGCGGACGAACTTAATGCTTCGCGTAACAATGCCGCCAAAGCGTACGCGGTCGATGTTTCTGATCACGCTGAAGTGCAGAAAATCGGAGAGCAGATTCTGGCCGATTTCGGGCGCGCTGACATTCTGGTCAACAATGCCGGCGTGACCCGCGATACGCTAAGCATGCGAATGTCGCCGGAAGATTGGGATTTTGTTTTGAATACGAATTTGAGAGGCGCGTTCAATTTCGCCCAGGCCCTACAGCGCTCAATGGTGAAGCAACGCAGCGGGCGCATCATTAATATCAGCTCGGTTATCGGGATTATCGGCAACGCGGGACAGACCAATTACGCCGCGAGCAAGGCCGGCTTGATCGGTTTTACGAAATCGCTCGCGAAAGAACTGGCCAGCCGCAACATTACGGTGAATGCGATCGCGCCGGGATACGTTGCGACCGACATGACGAATGCCCTCTCTAACGAGATTCAGAAATCGATTCAGGATAAGATTCCGTTGAAGCGCGTGGGCGCGCCGGAGGAAATCGCGGCAGCGGTGGCGTTTCTCGCGTCGGCGGAAGCGAGTTATATCACGGGACAGGTTCTCTGCGTCGATGGTGGGATTGTGATGTGATGAGGCGACGAAGCTGAGACTTTGTCTGCCTGATTGCGAAAAACGGCAAGCGGAAACGCTTACCCTACAATTCAGAACTATGGGCGTAGCATGATGCTGACGCGTCCCTCCGCCACGGGTGTACCGCTGGCTGAAATTGCGCATTGATAAATGGTATTGCCGGCGTCTCCGAATAACCGTTGGGCGCGAATCTCAAGCGGCGAAGCGAGATCATCGAGGCGGTCGACATACAGATGCGCATCTCGCAGCGCAGCCAAATAACATGCTGGTGCAATCGTGCCTGCCGCCCGGGCGCGTAATCCGCCATGAATTGCGGCGGCCTGTGCACCATATTCAAGAGCATTTAAGGAAGAGAGTCGCCCGTCGCGTCGGAGCGGATTTGTCTTATCGCGATGCGTGCCAGTGATGCAAACGATCGATTCGTCATCCCAATCGATCACGTTATCCAACAGACACATTGTGCCGGCATGCGGTATGAGGGTACGGATCTCCGGCTTATCAATGAGCGCGTTCATTCAGGTAAATTACGGTAGGGGTCCGACCAAACTCTAAGAACTCACAATCAACGGGCAAGATGCCCGTTGGCCCCACAGCCAAGATGGCTGTGCTACAGATGTCGGCTTAATCCCAAAACGGATAAAAGTTAAACCAATTGTAAGGGGCAAGTCGCGCGTAATGCTCGAGACGATCGACATAACGCTGCGTCCAATGCTGGATGTCTTCGGCGCGGCGGTTGCGGTTCAGGACTATTTCCTCGGCGAATCGCTCGAAAAAAATTTCGTAGCGGTTGCCTCCGTGATACAAACCAAAGAACAAGATGACGGGACAATGCATCATGGCGGCGATAAGGATCGCGCCGATTGGAAAGGTTGCGGGCGCGCCGAGGAATTGACATTGCGCGGTCTTACCATCGCTTGTCGGCCGGTCACCTAATGTTCCAACAAGAAAGCCGCCATCGAGGCTCTCCTTTACTTTAAGCAATGTATCCGGGCGGTCCGGAACGATGACGGTGCTGGCGATCTCAGGGTTAAGCGCATCAAGATAGCGCGTGATAGTTTCGTTATGGACAACGTCCATCAGGACCTTGAGTGGAAATTCCGCGCGCGTCACGCCCAGGGCGCGCAAGACTTCGAAGCTCCCAAGGTGTGAGCCTAAAAGAATGCAACCCTGACCGCTTTCGACCTGCTGATGAAGTATCTCACGGTCGTGAAATTTTATCTCGAAGTGCTGGAAAGCGCCGGTAAGCAAATAGACTCGGTCGAGGATGGTCGCGGCGAAGCAATGAAAATGGCGAAATACATGCCACCAGTGGGCCGGACGGCCGCGCACGCGCTTTAGATATTGATAGGACATTCGACGGGCGGTGTGAGCACTGAGGACAAAATAGAGCGTAGTTGGATATAGTAAGAGCCTTGCCGCCCAGCGTCCGACGGCGGTGGCGGTCCAATGAATCAAGCGCAGCATCGTGGGAGTGCCGCGCTCGGGCAGATCTGTCCAACGTCGCGTGTGCAGGGTTTTGTCCGCCATTATGGTCACACATCTCATAATTACATGTAGCGGCGAGCTCGTGCGAGTTATTGTCATCCAATCATCTTGCCGGGAGAGTCGTGCTCACCTTGTCATCTCGAGCGAAAGTCGAGAGATCTCTTACTATTCCTCTGTTAAAAAATTAGAGATTCCTCGACTGCGTTCGGAATGACAAAAAGAACGCTCACACGAGGTGAACCTGCATTGGGACGGCGGCGCCTCGCCGTTGGATCCCTCAAAACGGCGATCTGGAGAGCGCCGCTCCTTGTGCCGCTACGCTTTCCGCTGTCCGCAAATCGCGCCAGTGAAGAAATGGGGATAGATTTCGCGAATACCATCGAGCTCGGGTTTTACTTCAGTGTGTTCGAAACCGGCGCGGCTGAATGCGCGCCGCCAATGATCCGCGGTGAGAAAACCCGGATTAGGTCTAAATTCTGGATCGGTATCGACGTCGGTAAAACTATCCAGGATCTGAAATACCAATTCCGGATACATAGGTTGGTCGAGATAAGGCCGCACACACTCGCTGATTATGAGGCAGCCAGCCGGCGCGAGCGCACCACGGGCCTGACCTAAACTGAACAACAGATCCTTGGCGACATGTAGGACGTTGACGCCATAAACGAGATCGAACTCGCCGCCAGCAATCCCCTGAGTGTCCCATGACAGGTTCATGTCGAGAATACCCCATGCAAGCGGCAGGTTGAGATATTGCTGCGATAGTTGGCGTTGGCCACGGCGCCGGAAAAACGCATTTGGTTCTGTAATTAGATAGCGGTCGAGGCGAGGAAGAAGGCCGCGTTCATCCAAGCAGCGAAGCAGAATTTCGCTGCCGCTACCTGCGCCCGCGCCTATTTCCAGGATTCGAAACTTGGGCCGAGTCGCCAGATAGTCAGTGGCTACTACTGCGCCGAGCCAGTTGTTAACCGCATAAGTTAAATTGTTATTATGAAAATAGTTCAACCATAAGGTTATTCCTTGCGGCAGAAATAGCCCCTGTTCGCCGTTTTGTTTTCCGGCAGCGACGAGTGGGTAAAGATCTGCAGCATAATCGAGGAGATCCAAGGTTGACGCATTGGCGCCGTCAATCTCAAGAGCAATCGCGCGTAGCTCGGCGCGTTGCGGTTGCCACGGTGAACACCGCAAACGGTAGGAACGATCTGCGTTTGCGTTTTGTACCTCGATGCAACCGGTTTCAACCAGACGCTCCAAAAGCCAGCTTAGAGTAGAGCCAAAGCGGGTTTGGAACGAAAGAGCATGACAAAGGTCGCGGGCCGATCGCGATTGATCTAGTCGCTCAAGAACATTTAGACGGCCAAGCAAATCGATTGCGAGATCGATGCTATAGCGTTCCATCAACTCGATGCTTTGATAGAGGCTTTCGTTGAATAGCGACGGCGGATAATCTTCGAGCCAGCGCGCCAGACGCGGATCACGAGGGTGAAGATTAAATACGGGCGCCGCAACTGATCTCAAGGCGCCCTTCAACTACCACGCGCCCGTCCAATCGGCAGCAAAAATCGATCTGATTTTCGGCAGTATTTGTCGAATCAAAACCAATGACAAAGGATTGCCCCGGTTTGATCGGCGCGATGAACTTGACCGACGTGACACCGGTGAGCCGGGAATCTTTGCGGCACTCAGCTAAAGCCGCAGCGACTTCATCAAGAATCACGACGCCAGGCACGATCGGGGCATCAGGAAAATGACCCGCCAGGCTGGGATGATCGGCGGGAATAATTTGGGAAGTTTCGAAGGTCATCGGCTACGAATTTATAATTTATATATAGGTACCTCATTCCAAACGTGAGTCGAGACTACACCGTCGCAGGTGATGAAAGGGAATGCTCCGGCTCGACAGAGTCTCGCCCTACCAATCGAATGCGCGGTGGTTTTTGGTAGGGCAACGCTCTGCGGAGCCGCAAACTAAGGGCGTTCGCGGAGGAATGCCTGCCCGTCTTCGCATAAAGCTTCGCCCAGCAGGCAGTTCGGTTCGGAGACGATGGGGCTGGCGAGCACTAAAGCTGCTTCTAGAAATTATAGTATTTTGTGAAAAAGACGCTTTTTCTACTGGCGATCGCCGGAGTCTGGTTTGCCCACTGGCAGTTACACGGGCCGATTACTTACCCGCCAGGCGTCTTAATCGCGTCGGAGCCGATCCAGGTCGATTTGCCTACCAACGAGCCGGAATTCGGTTTCGGTGAGTTTCATTTGAAACCGCTCGCACGTTTCGCGGTTGATGCGCGGCTATTACACTCGAAAATTTACCGGTACGATCGGGGAGCGTCGCTCGTGCCGATCGACCTCGCGGTCGGCTGGGGGCCAATGTCCGATCAACAGGTGCTGGATCATTTGCACGTGAGCCAAAGCATGCGCTTCTTTTGGTACGAATACAAAATGCCGCCTCCGATCGCGGCAGAACAAATTGTCAATCACGCGACCAACATTCACATCATTCCGTCGACGCCAGAGTTGGCGGCGCGCTGCAAATCCTTGCGTTCTGGGGCGCTCGTTCATCTTAGTGGCGAATTGGTCCAGGCAACCGGTCCGCAGATCGGAACGTGGCGCAGTTCATTGAGCCGTACCGATTCGGGTAACGGCGCGTGCGAGCTTCTTTATCTTGAAGATTTGGGACTGCTCTCAGCCGAGGCCGTCCCGAACAAATCGCGATTGGTGCAGCGCTGACGTTAGCTGAACGTGCCGCGTCGACCCTGGTGAGCCCACTGAAAAGCGCTCGCAGTAGTCTGCGAAAAATTCCTGTTCGTGTTCGGGGCGCAATCCAAATTGCGCTGCTTCGTAACGATGAAAACCCTGCAGATCACGCGGTTGTTTTGCCAGGATCTCGCGCATCCGGTTTTCCGCTCGAGGCGACAGCACCCAACCGAAATGTTTGTATATGCGACGGATGGCGCCGATAGGATCGCGTCGGAGCTCGACATACGAGAGATCGAAAATGCGTTCCGGCGCGAGGCGATCTCGTTCGCCAATGAATTTTGTGAGCGTCGTGGACCAGTAGCGTATTGCTTCCGTGCCGATCTCAACTGGATCGGCGGCATCGCTAAACACGCGTCGCAAAATCGTAATCAAACTGGAGACAGAAGTGATAGCTTCGAGTGGAGCGCGGTGTGTTTGTAGGAAAAGCGCATCCGGATAGATCGCGAGCAACGCCGGTAGCCCAAACATATGGGTAGGCGCTTTTAGAATCCAACGGCGCCCATTTTCTCGTTCCTGCAAATGTTGGAGAAAGCGTCGGTGAAATTCGTAGGCCGGTCGCAGACCCTGCTGCAAAAACCATTTTCGATAGCCCGGCACATTGTACATGGTGTCGAATTGATCGCTCAAAAAACTTGGGCTCATCAGACTGACGCATTCCTGTGGCAATTCCGCACCGATCGGATGGAGTTTCCGAAAATTCGGCGCCATCCATTCCAGACAAGCAAGATTTTGCGAAGCGCGCCGGATGCGCCGTTGCTTCTCCGCGTTCGTCGGCGGTGAAGGTTCCATCACTTCCCAGGTCAGCGGCGCGCGATTCGCCGGATCAGCGGAGAGCAAAGTATGCAAAAACGTTGTGCCAGTCCGCGGCAATCCCACCACAAAAAGAGGAGCGCGAATCTGGTGCTGCGCGATTTCAGGTTGCAGACTCCGGTCGCGTTGCAGCAAAAGCCGGTTGCGCAGAATGCGGAGAATATCGGAACGCAGCGCGATGTTTCCGATTACGTTTAGGCGCGCGTCTCGCCAGCACGACTCAAGCAGGCGGCCAAGTGGTTCGCGAAAATCGCCGTCGCCGAAATCGTTTAGATTGGCGCGTCGCTTTGCGGTCTCGATCAGCTCTTCAGGCAGAATGCGCCGGCTAACCTTGCCGTTAAGCATCGCGCCAAATCGGTTGAGGGCACGGACGGCGATCGGCGAACGAAGACGATAGATGGTGGCGGCGGATTGCATTGGGCAAGATGTTCCAGTTGCGCGGTCTATGATGAAAGCGCAAGCGTCCCCTCTGGTCAATCTGTCTGACAAGGTCCGTCGCGAAGAACAGGAAGCGGTGGTCTCCAGACCGCCGGCTTAAACAAACGCTGGTCTCGAGACCGGCGCTCGTTGGGTCAAATTTGTAGGGCAGGCATTCCTGCCTGCCGCCCTAAGTTCCCAAGGCAAGCGGGAGCGCTTGCCCTACAATTGCTGAGCAATCTGAATCGCATATTGTCAACTGCGTCTTGCGCGACACGCGCATCCGTTTCATCGTTTCTTTATGGAAACGGAGAAAGCGACCTTTGGCGCCGGCTGTTTTTGGGGAGTGGAAGAAGCCTTTCGCAAATTAAAAGGCGTGACCGATACCGCGGTCGGTTACGCCGGTGGCGCAAAGGAGAATCCGACGTACGAGGACGTTTGCACGGACGAAACCGGCCATGCCGAAGTCGTGCAGGTGGAATTTGATCCGGCGAAAATATCCTATCGCGAATTGCTCGACGTTTTCTGGGCAAATCATAATCCCACAACCTTGAACCGGCAGGGGCCCGATGTTGGCACACAGTATCGCTCCGTCATTTTTTATCATTCGCCGGAGCAAAAGGCCGCGGCGGAAGAATCCAAGAATGCGCTGGCAAAAAGCGGACGATTCAAGCGCGAGATTGTGACCCAAATTGAACCAGCGCCGAAATTTTTCCGGGCCGAGGAATATCATCAGCGTTACCTGGAAAAACGCGGTCTTTCGCATTGCGCGATTTGATGGCCCGCGAAGTTCTTCGCACGAAAACGTTCGCAAGTGACGCGGCGAACTTCATTCAGACGAGGGCGCGCGAATCGATAGACGAGCGTCACCAATTTCGAATCGCACTCTCCGGCGGGAATACGCCGCGCTCGGTTTATGCGGAAATGGCCAAGCGCGATTTACCGTGGAAAAAATTTCTTTTTACGTTTGGCGACGAACGTTGCGTGCCGCCGGAGAACGACGAGAGCAATTTCCGGATGGCGAACGAAGCGCTGTTTCGGCCGGCATCCGTGCCGGATTCATCCATTCTGCGAATGCGGGGGGAAATCGAGCCGGTCCTGGCGGCAAAAGAATATGAAGCGCAGCTGGATGTGCTGGCCGCCAAAAGAGGCGAGAAAATTTACGAGCACGATTTGATTTTACTTGGACTGGGCGATGACGGACACACTGCTTCACTTTTTCCAGGAACTGAGGCGCTCTCGGAAACGGAGCGGCGCGTCATGGCCAATTACGTTCCCAAATTCAATTCATGGCGGCTGACCTTCACTTTTCCATTAATTTTCGCAGCCCGGACGGTTTGTTTTTTGATCGGGGCGAACAAAGATCCGAAATTAATCGAGCGGATTTTTTCCGGAGACTCGGCTCTTCCGGCCGCGCGAGTGGATCAGAACGCGAAAAGCGTAACGTGGATTATCGAACAGAAATCGTGATCTACTTGTTCTAGACTGCGCGCGAATGCAGACAATTATCGTTACCGGCTCCTCCGGTCTGATCGGTTCGGAAACAGCCAAACGTTTTGCGCAAAAGGGACTGCGAATCGTAGGCATCGATAATGATATGCGGGCGCAGTTTTTTGGGGCGGAGGCTTCCACCAAATCAACGCGTGACGAGTTGGTCAAAAATCTGCGCGAATACGAGCATCACGAACTCGACATTCGCGATGCCAAATCAATCAACGCGCTTTTGGCCAAACATCGCGGCACGATTCGCGCCGTCGTCCATACCGCGGCGCAACCATCGCATGATTGGGCCGCGCGAGAGCCGCAGACCGATTTCACGGTCAACGCCAACGGCACCCTGAATTTGCTCGAAGCGGCGCGTGAAAATTGCCCGGAAGCACCGTTCGTTTTTACGTCCACGAATAAGGTGTATGGCGATACTCCGAATCGTCTGCCGTTGCGCGAACTGGAAACGCGCTGGGAAATCGAGGCCGGCCACGAATTCGAACCGGGAATTCCCGAAACGATGAGCATCGATGCGACCAAGCATTCTCTTTTTGGGGCCTCGAAAGTCGCGGCGGATATTTTGGTGCAGGAGTATGGCCGGTATTTTGGAATGCCGACGGCGTGTTTTCGTGGCGGTTGTTTGACTGGCCCGGCCCATGCCGGCGCGGAGCTGCACGGATTTCTTGCTTACTTAATGAAGTGTTGCGTCATCGGCCGGCCCTATCGCGTCTTCGGTTACAAGGGCAAACAGGTGCGCGATAACATTCACAGCTTCGATTTGGTGGAAACCTTTGCTGCCTTCATCGATAAGCCGCGCGTAGCGGAGGTTTACAACATGGGCGGTGGGCGCTTTTGCAATTGCTCGATGCTGGAAGCGATTTCGCTCTGCGAAGAAATCAGCGGGCGCAAACTCACCTGGCATTACGAGGAAACCAATCGCATCGGCGATCACATCTGGTGGATCAGCGATGTGCGGAAATTTCAATCGCATTATCCGGAGTGGAAGTTTCGTTTCGGATTGCGGGAAATTCTGGAGCAAATCTTTCGCGCGGTTAAGAACGATTGATCTCAGCCATCGGAGTTTTCCTTTCAGGGACGCCGCGTGCGTTTATCACAAAGCCGCGGTTTCAAATACCGATTCTGCATAAGCGCACACGATGGTTTTGCAATCCTGCGGTCAGCAAATCGTAAAAAGGCAAGACATGATCGAGGACGGTCAGAGACGGCTGTTAGCTTCCCAGTGTCTGTGCCATCCAGCCAACCTGGCTGCCCTTTGGGCGATCCGCGTACTCTGCAGCCAAAGCATATGCAATCCCGCTTCTCCCTCTCGTACGACGTCTACTTAAGCGCGACTGGCTTCTTCGACTCCTCTACGAGTTTCTCAAAACGCGGATCGCCGCGCAACGGGTCCCAGAATGGATGCAAACGCAGTTGACCGTAAGAAAGCAGACCATAGTTGGGCAACAAGTCTTCCAATTGTTTAAGTGCAAGATCCTTTTCGCCAGTCCAAGCGTAGATGATTGCGAGATTTGTAAGCACCGCGCGACCCGCCATCGCGTCTTTTGTAACGGGTAAGAGTTCCACCGCGCGACGGCCTTCACGGATCGCATCTTCTTTGTGACCGAGCGCGGCATCGCTCATTCCAAGGACGCAGAGAACCTGAGCGTAATCGGGCTGCTCGCGCATAATCTTTTCCATCTCAATACGTGCCGCGGTAAATGCTGTCTCCGCGCCAGTGGCATCGCTTCGAGCGCGTGCGGCTAATCCTGCAAAAAAGGAGCGAGGCATTCGCAAGTCGCGGCGAATGATTCCTTCGGGGGGTAATGAAGCTAACGCGCTGGCAGTCTCTGCGGCGTCACGCCGGCAAAGAGCAAGATAGAGCCATTGCTCGGCAATCGCGTCCACCGCACTTGGATCTTCGGTCACAATGCGCTGAATAATCTCGTGTCCAGGTTGCGTGTCCGCGCGTGATTCGAGATCGACTAATGCGCGTGATACACGCATAGCCGGATCACCCGGTGCGACGGTTAGAACGCGATCCCAAGCAACCGTCGCCTCCTGGAAGCGCCGAAAGAACTGATAGGTCCAAGCGGTATCGTTAAGTAACCACACGTTACGTGGATCGAGTTCGACGGCACGTTCCAAATTCCTTGTGCATTGCTCCCAATGCCCTTG
>Ga0137403_10001041_pt1 | contig 35164 bp, 31 predicted proteins | sample CZOMad2_1_16fung_FD_122057 | JGI IMG/M metagenome (GOLD analysis project Ga0137403, IMG submission 122057) | Vadose zone soil fungal communities from Angelo Coast Range Reserve, California, USA - CZOMad2_1_16fungal (Hybrid Assembly) | ecosystem: Environmental > Terrestrial > Soil > Vadose zone... | reverse complement strand
GGAAGCGCGCAAGCGCGCTGATCGGGTGTGGACGGAATAGAAAAACAAGGCGGAATTCTAAAGGAAGGAAGTGAAACAATGGAAGAGAACGAAATTAAGCCCGAAGACCTGAAACTGAGCGACAAGCTTGCGGTGGAACGGACCGTGTTAGCAGCAGACCGAACCATGTTGGCCGGGGTGCGCACATCATTGTCATTTATCGGCTTCGGCTTCACGATATTCAATGTGCTCCGCTACGTCCTTGAGCATGGTCCGACGAAAGGAATGCGGCCTGAGACGCCGAGGAATGTCGCACTCTTCATGCTTGTGGCGGGAACCGTCCCTTTGTTTGTCATGATGATTCAATATTACCGGTCATTGAAGCGGATGGGGAAAGAGAACGTCTTGACGAACCCGAACTTCCAGATGGCCGGCGTAATTTTTTTACTTGGGACCATTCTCTTGATCACTCTTATAGGGGACATTGTTCTACTGTGAAGAACGGTAATGCGCCGATTACCGGCCCGCCGCTGTCGCAACATTTACGTCGAACCCATCGGTTACTAATAGGAGCAATGGTTAGATGAGATATTCAACAAATCTCCCCTGGCCCCTCTTTACAAACGAGGGGTATTTCCCCTCCCTTTGGCAAAGGGAGGTTGGGAGGGATTTTGTAATGATACGCTGCAACCGAAGAGTGGGATATTTTACCGCAGAGAACGCAGAGTTCGGATGAGGGAATTAACGATGAAACAAACTCCGATCTCTGCGTTCTCCGCGCCTCTGCGGTGCATGATCCAACGCCGCGTAAATTTTCATGCATGGCAATACTAATGAGAACAATCGTATCCATCGCGCTTGTCTGGTTCGTTTCCGTCTCTCTCGCCTTCGCCGCCGATGACATGAAGGCATTTCCTGCCGCTGAGGAAGGCATGACTCGCCATGTCATCAGCCTCCCGAAACAGCAAGACGAAAGCGCTTTCAAGGTCGAGCTCATTATCGGCAAGACGGTAAAAACGGACGCGAGAAACAGCTACTTCTTCGGCGGCACCCTCGAGACCGAGAATATTCCCGGCTGGGGTTTCGATCGCTACATCCTGCGTAAACTCGGCCCCATGGCCGGAACCCTGATCGCCGTCGACCCAGACGCCCCGCAGGTCGAACGCTTCATCAGCATCGGCGGTGAGGCGCGCCTGCTGCGCTACAACAGTCGCCTCCCCTTCGTCGTCTACGTCCCCGCCGGCGTCGAAGTCCGCTACCGTCTCTGGCGCGCCGAACCGACCGAACACTTCGTGCAGAAGCTTGCTCTTCCCACCGGACAAACGGCGGTGATTGCCGAGGGCGACTTTGAAGCCCGCTCGATCGGCAGCTATAGCGTCCGCATCTACTCGATACGAAGTGCGCAACCGGATGACGACACCACTTTCTTCTCATCGGGCGTCATCCGCGCCCGCGACGGTACGATTGAGAAGGTCTTTCTCGCAGAGCTAGGCAATGACGATCCGCCCAGTTTGGTCGTCGCGATCCGAACCGCCGGCTCCGGTGGCTACTTGTCGGCGGACGCTTTTACCATTGGAAAGAACACAGTCGTCCTGCGCGCGTCTGTCTCCGGATTGGCTGCGAATGCCGATCCCGTTGTCGCTCTGAAATCCTCTCTGCAAGGTCCGAACCAGAAATGATGCCTCATCCCTTCATCGAGCGAACCATGACCGAGACCTTTCCCAGTTGCCGGGACGGCGCGGCCAAGTCTGCAATTACAGACTTCGTGGAGCGCGTGTGCCGCGAAGGATCGCGGGACTTCGTTGCGCCGCCGGCGCGTATCGCGGTGTTCGAATGACGAGGGACGAGTGTCGGGTGGTGAATGAAAAAGGAATTCAGTTCAACAGGAGCAAACAGAGAGAATGGAGAGTGGAAGAATGGAATATTGCAAGGTTGGAAGACTGGAAGACTGGAATATTGGAAGATTGGAAAATCGGAACATCATTCCATCATTCCGTGTTTTCACTTTTCACTTTTCCATTATTCCATTATTCCACCATTCCAACACCCCAACGCCCTCTGTTTTCTTTGTGACCTCCTGCTGACGTTTATATTGGAAGGTGTTCTATGGGCAACATTACAAATCCAATCACTGCTCCGAGTAACCCGACGCATCCGGACATGGTCTGGATTTCCGGTGGCACTTTCCTGATGGGTTCTGACAAACATTACCCGGAGGAAGCGCCTGCCCATGAGGTTACCGTCGATGGCTTTTGGATGGATACGCACACGGTGATGAACGAAGAGTTCCGTCGGTTTGTCGAAGCAACTAAGTTCGTCACATCTGCTGAGCGCGCGCCGAATCCAGAGGATTATCCCGGCGCGAAGCCGGAACTGCTCGTGCCGGCTTCGGTCGTTTTTCAGAAACCCAAACAACGAGTCGATCTCAACGACTGCTACCAATGGTGGACGTATGTTCCCGGCGCCAACTGGCGCCATCCGGAAGGACCGGCCAGCTCTTTGAAGGGGAGAACGAAACATCCGGTCGTGCAGATCGCGTATGAGGACGCCGAAGCCTATGTGAAATGGGCTGGTAAGGAATTACCAACCGAAGCCGAGTGGGAGTTCGCCGCGCGAGGCGGATTGGCGGGAGCTGAATTTGCCTGGGGCGATGAATTTACCCCCGCAGGCAAATATATGGCGAACAGTTGGCAGGGAGAATTTCCCTGGCAAAACCTTAAGACCGACGGATTCGAAGGCATCGCGCCGGTGGGCAGTTTTCCCGCGAACGGCTACGGGCTTTACGACATGGCCGGCAACGTTTGGGAGTGGACGACGGACTGGTATCAGGAGCACGGCAAGATCACACAATCTTGCTGCGGAGCCGTCAATCCCCGAGGCGCGGAGCAGGAAAAAAGTTACGATCCCAACACGCCGGACGTTAAGATCCCGCGCAAAGTGATGAAAGGCGGCTCTTATCTCTGCGCGCCGAACTATTGCCGGCGCTACCGCCCTGCGGCGCGCATGGCGCAGCCCATCGATACTTCGACGTGCCATCTGGGTTTTCGATGCATCGTGCGAGGAGAGGGTCGAGTGTCGGGTGTCGAGGGGCCGGGAAAGAACGTCGAGGGTCGAGGGACGAGTAAGGGATGAGTCAGATCGCACTGGAGAGCTTCGGCGCGCACCAAAAAGCTCGGCAATTGTTCGATCTGGTGGTGGCAGATATGGAAACACTTAAAACAAACCCGCTTTGCTACCGACTTGTATCACAACAAATCGGCAGCGCAGATTCAATTTGTGCAAACATCGAGGAAGGTTACGGTCGACTAAGCCGGATTGAGTACGTTCGCTTCCTTGATTTCGCGCGAGGCTCTGCTCGTGAAACCCGGGGACGTTACGAACGAATGAAGCACTGGTTGGACAAGGACATGATCAATCAACGCACGAAACTGCTCGACGAGATAATTGGGATTCTGACCAGCTCGATTGGAACGATGAGGAAAAAGTGAGGGCGAGGTCGGGTGACTAGTTGTTGTGCTCTTCCCCTCGACACTCGACCCCCGACACTCGGTCCTTGCGTCATGCAAAGAACTGACTGGGACAATAATAACTACAAAGAGCAAAGGAGAAAATCATATGGCTAGCCCAACAGACAAAATTCCCCGTTCGATTCTGCCGATCCCGGATGTGCAGCATGTGGGATTGACGACCTACGACGCGAAGGATCCGGATACCAAGTTTCCGCCGATCGAACCATTGCGGCCACCGAAAGGCGCGCCCAACGTTTTAATCGTTCTGCTCGACGACGTCGGCTTCGCCGCATCGAGTGCGTTTGGCGGTCCGTGTCAGACGCCGAATTTCGAAAACCTTGCGGGCAATGGACTCAAGTACAATCGTTTCCATACCACGGCGCTCTGCTCGCCGACGCGTCAGGCGCTGCTCACGGGCCGCAACCACCATTCGGTCAATATGGGCGGCGTCTGTGAGATCGCGACCTCGGCGCCCGGCTACACTTCCGTTCTTCCGAAGAACAAAGCGCCGCTGTCGATGACTCTGAAGCTTAACGGCTACTCGACGGCGCAGTTCGGCAAGTGCCACGAAGTGCCGGTGTGGGAGACCAGTCCGCTCGGCCCCTTCGACCAGTGGCCGACGGGTGGCGGCGGTTTCGAGTACTTTTACGGCTTCATCGGCGGCGAGACCAATCAGTATGACCCGGCCATTTACGAGGGCACCACGCCGCTCGAACCGCCGAAGACGGCTGAAGAAGGTTATCACTTCACCGACGACATGACGGACAAGGCGATCGCTTGGGTGCGCCAGCAAAAAGCGCTCATGGGCGATAAGCCGTTCTTCATCTACTTCGCTCCGGGAGCGACACACGCGCCGCACCATGTTCCGAAGGAATGGGCGGACAAGTACAAAGGGAAATTCGACCAGGGCTGGGACAAGTTGCGCGAGGAAAGTTTGGCGCGACAGAAGACGCTCGGTGTCATTCCTGAAAATGCGGAGCTCACGCAGCGGCCCAAGGAAATCCAGGCCTGGGAGGATGTTGACCCGAAGATGAAGCCGGTGCTGGCGCGCCAGATGGAGTGCTACGCCGGCTTCCTCGAGCACACTGATCATCACACCGGCCGGCTTATCGATGCGCTTAAGGATCTCGATATTCTCGACGATACACTGGTTTATGTCATCATCGGCGACAACGGCGCCTCAGCCGAGGGGACGCCGAATGGCTCGTTTAACGAGATGCTGATGCTGAACGGTGTGACCGGCGTGGAGACGCCAGAGTTCTTGACTGCGCGGATGGATCAGTTCGGCGGTCCCGATTCCTTCAACCATTATGCCCGTCGGTTGGGCGCACGCCATGGACACGCCGTATCAGTGGACCAAACAGGTGGCTTCGCACTGGGGCGGCACGCGCAACGGCACGATCGTGCATTGGCCGAAAGGTATCAAGGCCAAGGGCGAGATCCGTAGTCAGTTCTGCCACGTCATCGACATTGCGCCGACGATTCTGGAAGGCTGGCATTCCGGAACCGACAGTCGTCAACGGCGTGCAGCAAAGCCCCATGGAAGGCACCAGCATGATCTACAGTTTCGATGATGCCAAAGCGGCGGAGCGGCACGTTTTGCAATATTTCGAGATGTTTTGTAATCGCGGCATCTACTACAAGGGCTGGAGTGCGGTGACGCGGCATTCGACACCGTGGGTCGTCGAAAAACTGCAAGCCTTTGATGACGACGTCTGGGAGCTGTACGACGGCAGCAAGGACTGGAGCCAGGCGCGTAATCTAGCGAAGGAGATGCCTGAAAAATTGCGCGAGCTGCAGCGGCTGTGGCTTATCGAGGCGACCAAGTACAATGTCATCCCGCTGGATGACCGTAGATTCGAGCGCTTTAATGCCGATATTGCCGGACGGCCACAGCTCGTCAAGGGCAACTCGCAGCTGCTATTCGGCGGCATGGGACGGCTGAGCGAGAACAGCGTCGTGGTGATGAAGAACAAATCGTTCTCGATCACGGCTGAAGTAGAAGTGCCCGCAAAAGGCGCCGAAGGTGTAGTGATCGCGCAAGGCGGTAAATTCGGCGGACTCAGTCTCTATACCAAAGGCGGAAAGGCAAAGTTCGCTTACAATTTTTCGGCCTGGAAACCTTTACCGCCGAGGCGACACAAGCAATCCCCGCGGGCAAACATCAGGTGCGCATGGAATTCAAATACGATGGTGGCGGACTGGCCAAGGGTGGCAGCGTCACGCTTTACTACGACGGCAACAAGGTCGGCGAGGGCCGCGTCGAGCGCACCGTGCCGATGATCTTTTCCGCCGACGAGACCACCGACATCGGCCGCGAAGCCGGCACGCCGGTTACTCCCGATTACGACCGCCACAGCAGCGTCTTCAGCGGCAAGATTAACTGGGTGCAGATCGATCTCGGCAAAGACGACCACGATCACTTCATCAGTCCTGAAGAGCGGATAAAGATCGCGATGGCGAGGCAGTAGGAAGAGGGACGAGGGTCGAGGGACGAGTGAAAGGAAATTCAATTTAACAGGAGCAAACGGAGATAACGGAGAGTGGAAGAATGGAATATTGCAAGGTTGGAAGACTGGAATACTGGAAGATTGGAAAATCGGAAAATCGGAACATCATTCCACCATTCCAACATCCCAAGCGCCCTCTGTTTCCTCTGTTGCCTCCTTTAAAGAAGTGACGAAGGACGAGATCGGGGGAAAAGACATGAAGCGGCGATTAGCGCCGTCACGCGAAGGGGTTCAGCACCTGCACGCCAGCCTTGTTGAAATCGCGCATGTTTCGCGTGGCAACGGTGAAATCGTGTTGGAGCGCTGTGGCAGCGATCATGCTATCCAGCAGAGGCAACTTGTCTCCCTTCTGCTTCAAATCCACCACGAGTTTAGCCCACCGTTGGCTGATCGTGGAGTCCCATGGAAGGCAATCTATGGTTTGCACCACGTCCCCAAACCACCGCTCGAGTTGTGTCCGCTTACGTCCACGCGGCAGCGCGAGAATGCCGACGCACAGTTCACCCAAAATGATGGAGTCCACGACGAGATTTTCTTCGTTCGCGCTCAACCAGTCGACGACCTTGCTGCTGGGCACCGGCTTTGTCGGCTCGCTGAGCACGTTTGCATCGACCAGGTAGGTCACGCGAGTCTTGGTGCTTTGATGTCGTCGGTCGTCTCGCTGCGATTCATCCGCTTGAACCAACCCTTAACGGGACACGCAAGCAGCAGCTTTACCAGGCCTTCATTACGCCGCCGCTCCTTTCGTTTCAGCCGGTATTCGCCGCGGTCGATACGTTCGACCTCGAACTCTTGGCCCGACTCGATGCCATCGCGCTGGCGGATTTCCGCCGGGAGAATGATCTGGCCTTTCGTGGAAACGGTGGTTTTCATATCGGGTAAGTTAACGTCTTACCTACCGAAGGTCAACCCGATCCTCGACACTCGGTGCTCGGATCTTTCCCTCGACACCCGACACTCGACCCTCTCGTCATGTTGCTTATTCCGAGACGGAAAATAGTGAAAGAAAAATCGAGCTGCTGAAGAATGAACAAGCTAATAAGGAGATAAAACAATGAGTACGAAAACACTCTATGAACGCCTTGGCGGTTATGACGCCATCGCTGCAGTTGCCAGTGACCTGTTGCCGCGTTTGCAAGCGGATCCGCAACTAGCCCGCTTCTGGCAGCACCGAGGAGAAGATGGTGTAAAGCGGGAAAAGCAGCTTCTGGTTGATTTTCTCTGCTGCAGTGCCGGCGGTCCTCTGTACTACACGGGACGGGATATGAAGACTTCCCATAAAGGGATGAAAGTCAGTGAAGGCGATTGGTCGGCATTCTTAGAGCATCTCAATGCCACTCTAAATGCCTTTCAAGTCCCCCAGGCTGAACGTGACGAAGTAATAGGTTTCGTGCAGAGCACGAAAAGAGACATCCTCGAAACATAACCGAGTGACGAGAGTCAACGTCGGAAAAATTAACAGGAGCAAACGGAGAGAACAGAGAGTAGAAGAATGGAATATTGCAAGGTTGGAAGACTGGAACATCGGAACATCGGAACATCATTCCATTATTCCACCATTCCATCATTTCGTGTTTCCACTTTTCCACCATTCCACTATTCCATCGTTCCAATTCCCTTGCCTCTGCTCCTCTATTGCCTCCTGTAAAGAACGGACGAGCGACCAGGTTGAGTAAAGTGAGACAGCGAGACAAGTGGGTTTCAGGTTTGGATCGGGTCGACAACTTCGAGAAAAGGGAACCGGTGGAAGTCTGCATCGCGTGTGCAGATCTGCCGGATTCCGTGCTCACGCATGAGGATGGCTGTATGCGCGTCGTGAAGCAGATTGCCAGCGAGGTGAGGAAATTCTCCGATGACCTGCTCAGCAACGGCGGGGTGTCGTTGAGTTGGGACGAGAGCACTAAGTCCGGGCGAGGCGAGGAGTCCCTGGACAAAGGTCCACGCTTCCCGTACGTTCCACGGCCGTCGCATGACCCGCGGGTGGGTTGTTACGCGTAGAAACTCGTAGAGGATTCCCCAGGTGGTGTACCAGGCATCCGGTCGCGCCCGTTGGCGTTCGAGCCAATCGCGGCAGGGACCATGAAACTGCGAGTCGGCATCGGCGGCATAGACGGTCACACAGCTATCCTCGGGGTTGAAGCCAAACTCGGTATGGACCGGCGTCCAGGGACTGTCGACATCCACACCGATGCAGTAGGAGTACTTCGATGGAGACCCCAGGGTCGATTTGTCTCCGGTCTCCGGGTGTCCTCCGCCCACATTCACCATCACCAGGCGCACCGCCCGACCGATCGTGGCATTGGCCCGGCTGCCGTGGCCGAACAGGCCGATGCCATGATTGATCCCCACCTGTTGGACGACAGGTCCGCTGACGATGACCAGGGGCGCGGCCGGATCGCTGGTCGCTTGCAGGCCCTGGACATCAAACGGTTCGTCCAGCAAGGCCTCCACCGCCGCGACGACCACCGGCATGTACTCGGGGCGGCAGCCCGCCATGACCGCGTTGATCGCGATGGCCTCGATCGTGGCGATGCCGTGGCGCGGGGGGACGACCCCCACCACGTCCATCGGATTGCGGCCTGAGGCGGTCATCATGCGGTCGACCAATGCTTCGGTGGGCGGCACGATGGGCAAGCCATCCGTCCATCCACGCGCAAAATACTCCTCGATGGTGTCGATGGCACCCTGAACGGTATCCACTCCGGTGAGCTTGGGCGTCGCGTGTCCAGTCTCCATCTCTCGTGTCCTCTCTCGTAGGCTCTCCATGCCGGTCCTGACGTCCGCGTGGCTCCACGCCCACAGAAGCGCGCCGGCGGTGGGGTCGTCAGCGCGCTGCGATGGGATCGTGCCCGTCAAGGGAAACACGCCGGCTCCTGCTGGCACACGACGGCCCCCGTCACTGCGGGCGGGCATTCGGCTGTATGACGGCGTTGACGATGTCCGCGGCGACGAGGGTGGCCTTGTCACTGGCGACGACGGGGTCTCCAAGCGGATGGGGCACGACGACTAACGGTAAGCCCTCCAGATGCATCGATTGTTTGATCGCGGTGGCGAGGTGCACAAAATTCGTGGTGGCCACCACCACCGCCGGCTTGCCCGTCTCCTCGAAGCCAATGGCGTCAAGCATACTGCCTGACGTGCAGGACCCTCACAGCGCCACCCCGGCCACCAGGAAGTCCGCTTCTGCCGCCATCTGCTGGATGAACTCTTTGTCGGCAGGCTTTGTCGACGTGAACTTCGTCGTCAAGATCACCTTGCTCACACCGTAGTGATGTGTGAGCACCGCGGCCAGACTGTCAAAGAAGAACCTGGAGGTATCGTTCCCATTGTCCAGCAGCGCCGCAACCGCACCCGTGACATCACCTAATCTCCGAGCCATCTGGCGGTCGACGCTGTGCACGTGCCCCCTCGGGTCCAGATACACGACGCTCCCCACCTGCGGTTCAGTGACGACTGCTGTCCTCTGCATGGCGTGTCCTCCAACGAAGGTTGCCTGACCATGAGGCGGCCGATCGGCTGATACCCTACCAGCCCGTGCCGGACAATCTTACCACAGTCCATCGCGTTTCGTGTTGACGCGTGCCACCACATCCCAACCGTCACGAGTCGGATGGCGCCTTTCGCGTAGCCGCGCCCGCGAATCCACGCCCCCGGCGGCTGGATCACGGCACGCTCATAGACCGCCTACGGCAAGACCTCGATCGATGGCATCCCCGGGGCTTTGCAGTCGATCGACACCATCGCCATGCTGAGGCCGGTCAGGTGGCAGTGCGCGTCGATGAAGCCAGGCAGCAGCGAACGCCTGTGCAGGGCCACTTCGCGCGTGCCAGGACCGGAAAGAGCGCGAATATCGGCGGTGCTGCCGACGGCGAGGATGCGCCCGCCACCGATGACGACCGCTTCGACGATATCGATTGTCGCATTGACGGTGTGGACTTGGCCCCGGTAAAGATGAGCTCCGCGCTGCTACGGTGATGATGCCGAGGGCAGCTGGCAGACCCTGCCTCAGAAAGCGGGATATTGAGCTGCAACGAAGAGCCCAAGCCCACAATCTCTCATACATGAGAAACATCATTGCTGGTCAGGTGCCGCCTTTATGCAGCGGGTAATGTCACGAGGAGATATTCTCTGGCGCGCGGCGCGGCGACATAGCGCTCGCACCGGCTCAGCGCATCCGCATGATCAAGATTATGCAGAGGATCCTGTCGGTCCGCGCAAGCCATGGCCACGGCACGAAACTCCAGGCCCTTAATTCGCTTCATACTCCCTATCCGCACGCCCGGCTCCCGTTCGCCCGGGTCTTCCTCGCGATCCCTTAGCTCGTATGTCAAGATGCCGGCAGCCGCCAACGCTTCACGAATGGCCGGCTTATAGGGAGTCACACAGATTTCATGGGTGGCCACGCCTCGAGTCTCATGGAGCATCTGCACCCAGGAGACCACTGCATCGGCCTCACTTTTGGCCCCCTGACACCGTTTGATGAGAGGTTCAGGCCCTTTGAACGCCGAATGATCGCCGGCAATCGAAATAGTGCCGCCTTCCAAGTCGTCGATGTCCAGCCCTTGCAGAATGCCCTGCGCGTATGTGCGGATCTGTTCACTGGTCCGATAATTGATCTTCAACCGTCGCGATCGCCCACGGACGTCGATGCCGGCGCGGCTGAGAGGAATCTTCAGGCGATAAATGCGTTGATGACCATCGCCCACCAGGCAGAGGGGATCGCGCCTGCCATCATCAAGGGGACTGAGCGCCCGAATGAGCCGCAGGGCTTCGAGGCTAAAGTCTTGCACCTCATCGACGAGCACATGCTGATATCTGGGAAAGCCTCCATGTTCCACCGCCAGGCGGGCCTGGTGAATGGCCCCCTCAAAGGTCAGCAGATTCCGCTGCTTTAATCCACGCTGGAGGGCCCGAAACGCTACCCAGGCCTGGCGGCGCTGCTCGCGGGGCCATCGTGGCCGTCCAGAGCGGATCGTGGTCAGGTACGCCTCCTCATCGGTGATTCCGTTGGGGTCCACGACCCACCGATGCTCCCCCTCCAAGACTTCGCGGGACATCTGGAAGGACATCGGAGACATATCCCGCCAGACGTCTTCCCAGATCTCCTCCGTCTCTTCCTCCGTTGCGATCCGCCCGCGCCAGCCGCATCGGGCGCAGATGGTGCGCGCCAGAGCATGTAGATTGGTCACCTCGATGCGGTCAGCCACATCCGGCCCAAGCCGTCTGAGCCGTTGCTTGATGTCGATCGACAGCGTCGTGGTAAAAGTAGTCACCAAGAGGCGAGCCTTGGGGTCGTCTAGCCTTCTCGCCAGATGGACGGCGCGGTGGATGAGGGCGACCGTCTTTCCCGTACCAGCGGCCCCAGTGATGCTCATCGGCCCCCGCGTCTCCCAGGTCACGAGTTTGCGTTGATACGGGTGCAGGAAGATCCGCCACTCCTCAAGCGACCCCTCCAGAATACGCTTCAGATCCTCTTCCCCTTCCACCAGCACGAGATCGAAATTCGGCGTCCGCTGAATTTGCGTGAAGTCGCCCGGACTTTCCGGAGCAGACTCTTCCTGGGTCGCTGGGGCAAGACCAAGCATCTCCTCGAGAGCTTCGTCGAGGCTCATGCCCGCGGCGATCCCATAGAGCACATCGCGACAATCCGGCGGAAGGTAGTCGGTAAGCGCTTCCAGCGCCGCATCGGATCTGATCTCTCGTACCGCTGGAATCAGCGGACGTGGGACACCAGCCCGGTACAAGTCTTCATCCGACAGACGGCTCAGTGGGTAGTCAGCCACCGCCGCTGATCCCCGGCGCTGCTCCTGCGCCGCCTCTCGGACCTCGTCGGCGTTAAACATCTGGAACACGCCGGTCCTCTCATGCACTTCGAAGTGCTTGTTCTGCGCCCACGCATAGGCTGCGTCATGGGTATCGATATGGACGAGCAGATAGGTATCCCCTTGCTCCGGCGCGATGAGGATGGCCCGATAGCCATCGGGTAGATTGGCGCCGCGCACCTTGGAATCGACCATGCTTTCTCTGAGGTGATGGAGGTGGAGTGCAGGATCAGCGGGATTCTGCTGGAACCGGTCGATGAAGTCGGCGACTCGCTTTTGCACGCGCACCGGAAGCTTGCCAAACGATTTGAGGAGGTTACGGTGGAGCATGAGTTGGGCCATCGTCACCTCCCTGTAGCGCCCGTGGTCATCACCTCGGCCAGCCATCCCACGCCCTTGGCATGGAGGTCGTCAGCGACGATCACTCGCCACCCGAGCTGTTGCCACTGGCTGGCGAAGACGACCTGATCGCCGGCGAGCACCGCAACAGGGGGATAGAGTTGCGGCCACGCCAGCTCGGCAAAGGCATCGTCGTCGATCTGGTCTTGATAGAACTCGACCTGGGGTACTGGGATCCCCGCCTCAGACATGGCCGGGATATATGGGCGTAAGGTGGTGGTGATCTGTTCGAGGATAGACTCCCATGCCCCGTCGAGCGTCACTTGAGCGGCAGCCGGAAGGTCTAGGCCCAGGCCAGCTTGGGCTTCAGATGTCGTCCAGATGGTGAAGCGATCACAGAATTGGTACAGATTCATACAGACCAGGAAGTGCCGCCAGCGCTCACGAAAATCGCTACCGGTGACCTGTGCTTCACGATCGTCCAACCGACCCAAAATGGTCATCCCCGACTGGTGGTTGCCCGACCCACTGGTGACGGGCATATAGGTGACAACATCTTGAGTCAGACTGGCCTTGTCATTGTAGACCCAGTCGCCGCCCATCGTGTGAGGCAGCGTCGGCATGGCATGGCCGATACGCCAGCCTTCCAGCGCAGACTGCAGCGCGGGGAACATGACAGTGCGCACGGGGGCCAACATCTGCAGGGGCTTGTAGGCTGTCGCCTGCGCGAGGGCTTTCCATCCCGAGACATGCGGCGTCTCGAGAAAGGCTTTCAATTGGTCCAGCGCGTGGCGGACGATCAGACGGGCGTCGGGCACGATCTTCCCGTTGGCCTGTGCGAGGCTCGCGAATTGTTGGAGGAACTGGGCCAGCGACGGATGGCAGAGCAGCGGAACATCAGACGCCTCTGTGGTCACGTCGTCCCAGGTCACACTCCACACCCAAAAATTCCCGCTTTCGAGGATGGCCCGCCGTTTACGAATATCATCGGCGAGACGGTTCGTCGGAGTGCAGTGATACTCGAACCCATCGGTGAAGATGGCCATCGGTCTGATGTCATCATCATCGCACTGGAGGAGGAAATCCGGCTGTGATGGCACCATGACGCCCTGCGCCACTCCCAGCACGGGCTGCAGTTCCAGCTCCCAAAGACGCCCGGCCCCCGGCAAGGCAAAACGGAACCCCCGGCGGCCTTTAATGATGGTGGATTCCCATGTACCCTGTCGCTGCTCGATATACGCGCGCAGGGCCTCGACGAACTTCTTTTCGAGGAGGCTCCCAAAGAGCGCATCCGGTTTGATAGCCGCCAGAGCGTCCTTCTGCTCGCGCTTTTCTCCGGCCGCAATGATCTGGTTGAGGAGGTGTATGCCGCGCTCGCGACTGATGCGTTCGGCGCTGTACTGCAGGTGGTAGGTCCGCACGCAGCGGTAGCATCCGTCCGTGTCTTCCTGATCGTGGTGCTCCTTCAAGATGCGGCAGCGACAGGTTTCCAGAGTATCTCGCGCACGGCGGAGGATATCCATGATGCCCTCGCCCTCCCGTCCGAGGGCATCCTTCTCCTGGTACAGTGTCTTCAGATAGCCTGTGCCACCAGGGACGGCATCCATGAGCACCAGATACTGCTTCTGCAGCCCTGAGGCTGCATCGGGGACGACCTGCGGGGTGACGATCAGGTGCGTCGGATCACCCTCAAAGCGCAGCCGTAACCCCAGGTAGAAGCAGGCCACCAGGGTCTCAATGTCGTCATCATCCATCAGCGGCAGGAGCAGGCGAATGACCTCAGATCGTAACTCACGGTAGAGATAGACGTGGTTCCACTGGAACGGATCCCCAGCTCTGCCTTCCTGCCGCATGCGCTCAAAGCGCCGACGGGCGTGGCAGCTCCGCCGGTGGATCGTCTCGTCTGGCGCGTGATGCGAAGGCGCGACCACACCGCAATGCTGACAGACCTGAAATCCTGCGTCGGGTGCCCACTGATCTGGGCCGAATGGCACGATGCCGGGCTCCCCATGATACCCCACATTGACCTCCCTCATGATCATGGCGGCACGGTACTCCATCCCGAACGGCAAGCCATCATCGCCCACCGCAGCTGAAGGGGCTTCGATCGTCTGATCGAAGCTGCGGATGACGTGATACATCTCGCGCTGCCGCTCCTCGTCGCGATCCCCCGACAAACTCTCATAGTGGTCCATATAGGAGAGCGCTTGCGAGCGCGGAAATTCGAGGAAGGCACGCTGCTGGCCGAGGTCACGCTGGCTCTTCTGGTCGCCATCATGCCCGCACTGCGGGCAGCTCGGGGCCATGCCCGGTTGATGAAGTTCCTCGGCTCTCCGCATATGCCCACAGACGCCACAAATGCCCCACGTCTCGATCAGCGGCTGCTGTGGATTGCCCACGGCGACCTGTTGGATCTCGAAGCGGCGGCTGTGAGTATAGAAGGTATTGCGCGGGGCCAGCTCCCGCAGGGCTGTGCCCGCCGGCCGAGTCAGTTCGACCGGCTGATGCTCCTGTTGAGCCCCATGATGTCGATTGTAGACCGCTCCATAAAACCGCACCCCCCGCTCGGGAAACGCATAGTTTGGCAACAGACCGTAATCCGTCAGGATCTCTAAGGCGTTGGTCCGGTCGAGGCTGTAAAGGCGGCCTCGGAGCAGATGCAGTTCCTGCTCAATCTCGCGTTGGGTGTCCTGCTCCACGTCGTCAAGGCCACGCAATTGATCCTGGAGCCGAGCACGGGCGTTGATCAGATCGCGTCGCAGGCGGTCGAATTCGTTAGCCGCCTGATAGACCCGCTGCGTGAGGAGATCAGTGGTGGTCTCGTCCAGAAAGCGGCTGCGGGTATCAAATCTGATGTGCTCCTGGAAGCGTTGCAGGAAGCCCTGACGCAACTCCGCTTCATTGGTTGTCACCCACTGGAGCAGAAGGGGGATGTGGCCGTTCGAGTTGTTCAGGTCCGTGATCAGTTGACCACCATTGCGCGGGAGCTCGCTGAGTGCTCCCGCTCGCGTGGCGCTGTCGAAGCAATACCCCAGGTATTGGCGCACCAGGACGGCAGAGGCGTCCAACCAACAGCTGGGTGGATCGACCCGGCCCCTGAGCATCTCCGACGGGCGGGCATAGAAGAATAGATCGTGGGGCCGCTGGTTCACCACCGACACAATGAGGGCGGTTCCCGTGGCGCGCCCGGCCCGACCGATGCGCTGGAGATAGTTCGCCGTATTTGGCGGCATCGAACAGAGCATGGTGCTGGAGAGGTCGCCGATGTCAATTCCCATCTCCAGGGTGCTGGTACAGGTGAGCACGTTGGGATCATCGGCATGGACGGTCTTGGCAAAGCGCTCTTCCAGTGTTTCACGCTCATCGGTGCTGAGCAACCCGGTATGTTCTTGCGCGACCACGCGTCGCAGCGCCCCTTTGCGATAGCGGTCCTGGTAGTACCGCTGACGTGGGGTACAAGCCTGTTGGGTGTATCGTCCATGGTGGGCGCCATATTCCAGGCTTGGCGCCCCCTCCCACAGCGAAGCTTCGCGTGGCGGCCGTACCAACGGCCGCTCGGATTCACTGCACAGCAAATAGATACCCCCAGGATAGAGGATCGCCGTCTCCGCTGCGATAATATAAAACGTCCGCGTGCCATCCTGGTGCACTCTTTTGAAGAGCTCCGTCGTCACCCCTACCTGCAGCAGTTGATAGATGAGATCCAGCAGACTTGTTTCCTCAACTTGTGGTATCTGCAGAGCGCGGCGTGCCCAGACGATTGGCCAGGGAGCCTGTCCTTGCCGTGTGGGCGACAGGATATGCTCATGACGATCGTGAGGCTGAGTGACGAGCAGGCGTGGCTGGTACCGCGTCATGGGTGGATAGACTTCGCGTCCAGGGATCGCGCGGCCGAAGGGATATTTGCCCCAGAAGCCCTGCCATGCATAAGGATACAGATAAGCGTGCTCCAACGCGCCACGCTCGCGGTAGCGTTGGAGCACACCATAGAGCCACAGACGCAGCGCCGTCTCCGGTAGATCCACGAATCGAGGATCAATCCCAGGCAGGCGCTCGCGCAGCCGTTGGACGGTGGCGGCGATGCGATCCTCGTTCCATCCCAGCGCCGAACTGCCACTCAGCTCCAGCGTCCGGCCATGTGTCTGCATTAGCCCGAACTCGCTGGTGGCCTCCCATGTCAGCCGGGTCTGGATCAGCTCGCGGAGCGTTGTTGGCGGCTCCTGGAGCTCAGCACGTTCGCGGTACGCCAGGTACGCGTGATACTGCTGCAAATCCGGCGGCATCATGGTAGCCATCGCTTCGCGGCAGCTGCCTGGATGCCCTGGCCGCGCTGCCGACCAATAGCTGAGCATTGTCTGACCAACCTGTTGCAAAGGCAGCCCTTGGTCTCCAGCCTCATCGATCACGTGCTGGAGGGCGGTGCGAAAGATGAAATGGTATGTGCGGGCCGTGAAAAATCCCGCGCGATGAGACGCGTCCTGCACGCTATCGGTGAAGGCCAGCAACTTGGGGTCGTCATTCAGCAATGAGCCAAACATCTCGTCAATGGCGACGCTCGCCAGGGTCGCCGATTGACTCCCGATGAAGAGCACTCCCAGCTTGGAGTCACAGCGCGGACACCCCTGGTCGCCGACGACAGCGCCGCTGGGGAGTTGCCGAAACTGGCGACTAACTTTGACGCGGAAGCGCCGGCTATCGCCGGTCAGCGGACAGGGGCCGGGTCCTGTACGTAGCACCAGGCTGGCAGGACAGAAATAATCATGCACCACAGGCAACGTTGGCTGAACCCCTGACTCCGCTTCTGCGGCGACATCGTCATCGGTCCATGGACTGATGACAACGATGTACTGGCTGTGATGTCCTCCTCGGGCAAACCAGTCCTGATAGATCTTTCTCGGATCGTTGAGGACCTGCATACCATCCACACCACGGGCACGGATGAACGAGTCCTTACTGGGGTCGTGCCGGGCGACCCAGCCCGACTCACCGCACTCACTGCAGTGAAAGACAGGTAAACACGTCTTTCCAGACGGAGGCTCATCTAGCCAGGCAAATCTCGGGACATCGTCGACCACCCGTCCCAACCGCCGCAGCTCTCGAATCCACAGTTGGACTTGTGTTGGCGCCAGCGGGAACACCCTGCCACTGCGGAACTCCTGCGCATAGGCAACCAGCGCGAAGAAGGACACGATCACGCGCTGGCGATCCTCATCGTCCGTGATGGCCTTCAGGTCGAGGTCGGCGCTGGCGAGGCGTCCAACCAGATCCGTCCAGCTGAGCGGGTCTTCACGGTCGTGTTCTGCCTGACGGAAAATCATCAGCAGGCGCCGGAACAGCGTGGTCCGTTTGAGCCACTCGCCCAATGCCACGGCCCACGACTCACGGGCGCTTTCGAGGGCGTCATCACTGCCATCGATCGGATCAACGTAGATGGGTCCGCCCCAGACCTGCGATTGTCGATGCGCGTAAGCGAGGGCGTCCTCCGCATCGCGTGGCTCACAGGTCTTAGGGTCGGGCAAAGAGACATCCGACGTATTTGAAGCGACGATTTCTTCGACCTCCAGGCGATCATCCCCGATGACCTCCTCAGGGGAAATCGGCTCCTCAAACAGCGTCTCCGCAAAGCGCGCCAGCCGATCCTGCGACGTCTCCATGGCATCGATGCTGGTCTCTTGATCAGCATCGTGGCCCCGGTCGCGGCTGTCGAGTGTGGCGCTGGTCCCGATCACGCAAATCTGCCCACGGGGGATCGCCAGCCGTTCTTTCAGTCGACGGATGAGGCAGGCGACATCGGCCCCCTGGGCGCCGTGGTAGGTATGCAGTTCGTCGAGCACGAGATAGCGCAGCACGCCGGGCTCATTGAAGCGCCACAAGTTCTGGTCCTGGGGACGCATGAGCAGGAAGTCGAGCATCTTATAATTGGTCAGGAGAATGTCCGGTGGGGTCTCCTGCTGGATGACGTGATTGCTGATGCCAAAGTCCGGACCCATGACCTTCGTGCCGCTGTCGTGGCTCGCCCCTGGATCGGCCGGATCATAGCGGCCGGTATAGTTCCCGACGCGAATACCGATGGATGTAAGATCGGAATCCTCCCAGATTGCTTTGGCGAAGCGTTTTTCCTGGTCAGCCGCGAGGGCGTTCATGGGATAGAGGATAATAGCCTTAATTCCTTTCTGGCCGGACAGCCGTGCTCGTCGGCAGTGGTCGAGAATGCGGTCAGAAAGCACTCCGTTTTGCCCGATCCGGTCCCGGTAGTGATGATGGTCGGCTGTGGCCATTGATCCCAACTGGACAGACGCATCCAAGCGCGCCACTGATGCCGGAAGGGCTGGAAAGGGACACGGATCTCGAAGGGGATAAGGGCTCCCTCCGGCGCCGGTCGGAACGGCCGGCGTAGTTGCACCCAGGGGCCCTTGAACAGCCCCGTATCGGGATCTTCGAGAAAGCCTTCAAACGCTCGCGCGACGCGTTTGTCGCGGAAGGAGAATGTCGACTGCAGGTAGTACAGAACCTGCTTGCGGATATTGGCGGCGAGGTGGACAGGAAGCATACGCTCAACCATCCATAGGTTGTTAACGACTTGCGACCTGCGGTGACCGACTGAGGTAATCCAGAATATCCCGCTCCCGGTCTTGCAACTCTTGCAAAATCGGGGCTGACAGAGCCGCATACGCCTCAGGTGTGTGAGTACGTCGAGCTGCCAGCAGAAAGCGTTTCATCTTAGTAATCGCTTCTTCGGCTCGTTCAAATTGCTCAGGGGTTTCGATCATCAAAGGTGACCTCCACAATGCCACGTGGGATCATATCACGAGAGAGCTGGTAAACGCCTAACCAGGACGCCAGCTCTTCCAGGCCAATGGCCTCGGTTGCCCAAAAAACGTCCGCTTCGAAGAGCAACCGCGCACGCTGGTGGTTGAAGACGTCGCGCTGTGCCTGTGGTAGACGTATCAATTCTCCGTCAAACCCTTCTTGCATGAGTAAGAAGACATCCAGATCCCTCGGGAAGGGTTTATCCGTGACAAAGCTCCCCCAAACGAATACACGTTGAAGTCTTACCGTCGCTCGCGCCAAGGTTAGCAACTCTTGAAGTCGGTTCGCCAACACCTGACGGCGCGGAGTGGTAGTCCCAAACCGTGTGATAACCTCACTTAACGCGGCAATGTGCACACCAGATGGAAGGTAACCGTTCGGCAACGTCGCCGGCAAGCTCACCTACCTCACTCCTCCGGCTCAGCTTTTTCCACAGTTATTAAAAGGGCCAGAGGTACCCCATCAGTCAAGCTGCTCAGCTCGTCGGGGGTGATTCCGTAGTCAACACAAAGCTGATATTGATTTTCCGCGTATGCCAAACCTTCCGGGATCTGACGCTGCCATCGAACCAGACTGCAGCACTCCTCACGCATGTTCGAGTCGAGCCTCCCTAACCAGAGATGCTTCTGGGGTTCATGCAGTGGCTGCTCCAGAGCCCATAGTTGAGACTCCTGCCAGCCTTGGAGATCATGCAGCAACCGCATGGCTTCAGGAGGATGGCCTTGGAGCGCGACGGTATGCCCCAGGACAAGTGACGCAGCTAGCGCCATCTCCACACAACGGCGGAAGGGGATAGGTTCGCGATAGATCCCACTAACGTCTTCCAGAAGATGTTTGGAAGCAGCCCCATAGAACTCTGCGCTTTCCATCAGCGCGGCGATAGACTGATTGATCAGCTGATCGTTGTGCGTTCGCAAGCCAATGTCCAAAGTCTTGCATGTTGCGGCAAAACGGGCTTGACGCTCTAATTCCCGTTCCCATGCCGCACGCATCTGGCCAGTCAAGATCTGCGTGAGTTTGTCGGAAATCTGGTCGAGCTTTCGATTGATGGCCTCGAGCTTGGCGACAACCACAGCAAATCCAGCCACCGAGACAGCCAGGTTCAAAGCATTGAGGGCCACTGAAGCGTTGAGGAGAGGCTGCAGAGAGGGATCAAGCTTGGATGGGATAAGATTAGGATCGGTAATCCGGAGATGTGCGACAGTTTGCCCATTCTTGGCTTGGCGGATAACTCCGCCCCAGACCGTATACTCGCCCGTATTGATCTTATAGAGAAACTCGGCAGGAATAAGGCGCACAACCTCGATGCCATCCATACACTAGCCCCCAATGTACCTAGCGGTCTCTTCGGCCGCCAGCCGCATGCGAATCATAGCTACCAGCAACACGCCAGGCACCGTCACCGAATATGCTGGCCCGGCAATGTCAATGGCAGCCCACACCCCTCCTAAGGCCCATCCGATCGGACCAGTGAGAATGGTAACGAGACGCCCGCCCGCCCATGTGGCAGCTTGGCGGATACCGAGTTTCAGAAGGAACTCGCGAACGATCACTTGAATGATGATCAGACGGACAGCCTGGTATGCCCCCTGGTTGAGGAGCAAGTCCTTGATACTATGAAATTCATGAGCGATGCCTAGCTTCTTCAATTCCTCCAGGAGTGCCTTCTTTTTATCTGCATCCATCGACTCCAACTTTTCCCCAATACGGTCGATCAGACGTTCAATGATCCGCCATTCCAACTCAGCAATGTTCTGGCAAACGCTCAGGTCTACACCAATCTTTCCCGCTACATCCCCCACGATCTCTCTATAACAGACCCCATGACCGCGGATAGTGGTGAGGAATGTATGCCCACCCAAGCTCTGAAACTCATTCACGATGGACGGAACGTCGCGACAGGCACCATGGATCGAGCAGGACAGCTTCCGTAACATCACACCTACCAGCATGCCGAGGTCTTCCTCGGTGGCTTTTGCGAGGACGTCGTAGAGATCTCGATCTTCATAGACGAAATTCGGGAATTCAGCCATCCGACGTCACCTTTCCATGGCGAGACCTAAACACTTCGTAGGCCTGGGCATAGTCTGCCTCGCGGTCCACGTTGGTGAAGGGGGGGTAGAAGGTTTTGGTGACAGTCTGGAGGCAGTTGTCGATTTGCCAGGAGACAGTGAGCGGGCTCTGGCCGTCCCATTGCTCACGGACCTCGCGGAATTCCTTGGCCCCCGGATTCTTGCGGGCGGTGTTGGGGACGTGGCGGCCCCTGGCGTCGTATTCATCTACCAACTCGTAGCCACGCATGACGGGAAATTGCACACGCCAGATGGTGAGCAGTTCATCGAGGGTTAGGCCCAATGCAAGGGCGACCAGGACGTCGATTTCAAGCAAGGACTGACGACGAGCGAAGTCACTACGCAGCGGTATTTTCCACTCCCAGCTGGTGGGATCGAGTTGATCCCAGGGCAGCTCGTATTCATGGCAGAGTCTGGGATCGGCACGAGTCCAGACATCGTCACGGATGCGCTCATCGGCGACCTCGGTCCAGAGGGCGGCGTAGGCGGTGGTCAAGCAAATGAGTCGTAGATTGCGTGTGATGATGGAACTCACAAAGCAGTTGTTAAGGAATGGAACTACTCGCATTGTGTCATGACGGCAGTTCGCCTTTCCAGCGATGCGTATTAAGAAATCGTAACAAATCGAAGCAGTAGCTGCATTAAACGCTACAGTATCTTTAATGCATGTGAAACAAATACTGAAGCACCCATCAATATGGGTTGAGCCTGGTGGTGTGATTGTACTAATAAGAGAACGTTCATTTGCCGGTTGTATCATCTTTCGATTGATATGCCGATAGTAAGACCTTAATGGCCTCGGGAGCTGGGTCATCTCCTCTGCGTTCACTATTTTCTGCTGCAACCGCACATCGGCAAATCGTCTGGCAAATTCGGCAGCGTTAGGATCTTTCCCCTGCTGCCATAGCCAGGCCAGCGCTTCCTCGATGGGGCCTTCCCAGACACTGAAATAGGCGAACCGACGCGCGGTCTGCGCTCCTGGCTTGGTTGGATCTATCCGGTACAACTTGATCGGCTCGCCTAACAACATCTCCCACCAGGGAATGTCGTCGTCCCGCACAGGCCAGAACCCTGGATGGCTAGACCTAGGCCATTCGGGAATGGCATCATAAAAGGTGGTCAAGTCACCGTCGCGGTCGCCGGTGCGGTACACGGCGCGGGGGAGATAATCTTCAGGGATCTCGGTCAGATCGATATCGTCGTAGTGCGTATTCGCGACGCAGCGTGATCGTGGAGTCTTGTTCAGCGGCGTGCCAACGTAAAAGTGTGGGCCAGAGATAACCCACACATCTGGGGCCATTGGCTGCAAGCTAGGATCGTCCTGGCGGGTGATGATACCAGCTCGCTGTGAATTGCTCTCATCAAACATCATGGTCGCAAAGTACTCACCACGCAAATCCCCCAAACGCTTCTCCACGGTGGCAAAGCGCTCCAGAACGTGCAGGATCTCCAGACTATGCACCTGCGGCAGGCGAGCTGCCAGCGCCGCTGTATCCGCATCCTCGAAGAGCTTCGCAAAGAGCGCCAGCTCCCGCTCGGTGATGGTGATGATGCGGCGTGCATGGCCACGCGTGTCCCATTTTCCATCATCTGTCTTGATCCCCGGGACCGGATCATCGACCCGATGATGCTTGAGGCACCCAGCTATAGTGGAGGGTAAGTACAGGTTATTGATGTTCAGAAATTCAACGGTATCTCTCGCGGCATTTGAGTAGATATTTAGTCCAAATCGCATTCGACCATGATCGTTGGTTCCCGTAAACAAGGAAAATTCATTCTCGAATTGGTAGTGACAGCGTAGACGAGGATACATTTGCTCGCGAAAATAGCCACCATTGGGGTCATCGTAGACGCCTTCTGGATGCAGGAAGCCAGATACCCCCATCTGGGCCCCGATCGCCCACGCCCGCTCCATGAAACACTTGTACAAATTCGTCTGGACGCCAGCCAGGGCGGGATAGAGCGCCCGGCTGTTGAGGAACGTGGAAACGCCAGCTGCGCGACAGAAGTGCCAGGAGTAATTCATATGGCGCTCCAGATCTTCGAGAAGACTCCTTCGTTGCTGGTTATATGTGGCGCTCAAAGCCTCCTTGACGCCGAGGATCGGATTATACTCGGCCAACAGCAGTGTGTCGTTCCATCCCACCTTGATCCACGGCGGGTTCCCCAGGATCAGGTCGAAGCCGCAAGGCAACGGCAGGTCCGACACCGTCGGCCCAAGCACCTCCGTAAAGACCAGCTCCCAGTGATGAAAATGCTGGTCCTGGGCGATGCACACTGCCTGACCAAGCCAGGGGAGGAGCGCCGCAATGTCGGCTGTTGACGGGAGCTCATCACGAGTGACGATGAACAGCGCCTCGATGTCAATGCCGAGACGGACGCTCAGCATTTGTCGGGTGGGCGTATCCTGCACACCCTCGCCCACCATCAGCTCCGTGCCTGCCAACCACGCCTCACGTGTCGGAAGTCCCTTCGCTGCATCCAGTGGCCAGAAATACAGGGCGCACCATGCATCCATCAGCAGTTTCAAGCGTTGGAAACTACCGCTCTCCGCTTCCAGGTGTGCCCGGACACACTCTTGCTCCTCAAGACTCGGGCCAGGTTGCAACGCCGATGCCGCGTCGGAAGGCGTCGGCCAGACGCTGGCAGTGCAGGCCGTTGCTGCCACGGCCTTGGCGCGTTCCTGCGCGTAGGTGTCCCAGTGGCGGTCGATGGCATTGCAGATGGTCTGGGCCAGGGTGACCTCGTCTGTTCGCCACTTTGGTCTCACCTGTTTGGTCAGCCATTCCTTCACGGAGGCGCAGTCATCCGGCCAGTGCTGACGCATCAGCGGGTCACGAGCGGCGGGAACCATCTCGGGGTTCAATACCAAGAAATGGTAGATTTCATGTGGCTGGCGGGCTTCGCCGGGCCGTAAAAGCCGCGGGATTGCACCGTCCTGGCCCACGTGCTTGCCCGTTTGCAGTTGGTCCACGGTCCAAACAGCCCGCCGCGCGCCGATCAGGCTGTTCCCACAGCGCAGCCGCAGGCCAAACCAAGGAGTCGCCCCTGGTTGATACACGTCAGGGCCGCCCTGTTCGCCCTCTTTCACGAGGAGGCGGTGGACGCATCCCAGCCACAGCGACAGCGCTCCCAGTTCAACGGCCATCGGGTTGAGGTCTATGCCATACACATTGCGGCCGGTGATGTAGTGCTTGGCTCGCCGTAGCTCGTCGAGGTAACGGGCTGGATCGATCGCCTGACTGATGTGCTTTTGTTTGAGCTCCAGATACCGGGCCGCTAGTTGCGCTGTGGCCTCGTTGAGGAAGGTCCCGCTCCCCATGGCCGGCTCGCAGATCTTCAGAGAAAGGAGGCGGTCAGCGTCCTCTGGCGTATACTCCTTCAAGAGTTCGCGCAGCGCCTCCTCGACCAGGGAGCTGGTGAGCACCGCTGGCGTATAGTACGACGCCGTCTGCTCACGGTCGATGCCCGATAAGTGCAGGATGAAAGTCCCCATCGGGTAGATGCGTGGCTTCCCAACTGGGAGGCGTTCAACTTCCTCGCGCTTGAACTCATCCAACCGCTCTCTGGGGATAAACCACGTCGGCGTCTTCGTATCCCGGAGGCTGCCATCGGCCGGCTTGACGTGGATCAAGTCCTGGTCGGCGAACATGCCTTTGTAGGACAGCAATCCTTCGTAAACCGCCCCTAACTGGTTGACGCCGAGTTCGGCATAGTTCACCCGCCCTCTGGTCTGAGAATGCTCGTCCACGCGCAGGGACAGGCGGAGGATGACCTGCTGGAGACAGCGATTGGTGAGGTGGGCATGGTCGAGCAAGGGGGTACTTTGAGGATCAAAGAGCGTGGCCGTGAGCGGCCGTATCGTAAAAGCACGGGTAGTGCTGTCGAAAGCGAGATCCCGCTGGCCGTTGATGGTCGCGTCCGGATGAAAGCCCTCATGAATGAGGCGAAACAGGTGCTTGAGGTGCGCGTGAAAGTATCCGCCCTCCTCGGTGGCCGGCGTCAGTGGCACCAGTTCGAGGTCTCGCAGCGCTTCCAGGCTGTAGCCCAGGCGATACGCCTCGTCGGTCATGGGGAGAATGCCCAGCTCACCACCCCGGGCCTCGGCATAGAAACAGAACAGCAGTCGGTAGATGAAGGCGAGGGCTTCGCGCGTGAGATACTCGGGTGTCACTTCAGCGGTGCCATCCGGAAGGAGCTCATGCTGGAGTAGCCTGGTGTAGGAGAGTTTGCGTCGGCGTCGGTCCTCCACCCACTCGTTCACCAGCAGCTCGATGGCCTCGCGCACGGCGAATTGTAGATTTTCTGTGACGCCATAGGCGAAGCGGTGGCTCTGTGCTGCGAGCCGGTCGTGCAGCACCTCGTCTGACTCGCCCTCTGGGCTGAGGGTTTCCGCCGACAAGAAGGCCGCCAGATGCTCAAAGGTGCTGCGTTCGTCGCGACCATATGCCTCGTCGAGGTCGAAGACCAAGTAGCGGCCCTGGACGTAGGTATGCTTATCGAGGAGCAGAATCTGACTACCTGCGAGTAAAAGCACCCAGCGCGGGGCAACTTCCTCGGTGAAAATCCGTCCGATCGCATAACTCCAATCGCCGGCGCAGAGCGTGTTTCCCGCCTCGCTGAGCTGCTCAGGGAGGAGAGCCATTTCCAGCGGGTCTTCGCTCGGCACTCCCTCTTTGAGACTCGCATCGGGCAGGCAGAAGACGGTTTCGCAGATCACTAACCACGGTGTGTTGTAGCGCGAGAGCCGGCCGAGGATGGGTACCACCGCGCTGTTACCCCCAACAGGCAGATCCGGCGCCCTGCACGTGGTATATCCGAACGCCTCAAGCAGGTGGGCATGCCAGCCGGCCAGGTCTTCGCCGACCTGCCAGCGGTGATCAGGCCGGTCCTCGTCCAAGGCCTGTGCTTTGGCACGGAAGTAGCGCTGTGCGAGCCCTTGTACACGCCGGGGCGGCGCTTGCGAACCCAGCTGTCGCCATTTCGCCGTGAGCTGATGGACGTCGCCGGCAAAGGTGCTTTCCAGATAGTGCGAGCTGTAATATTCACCGACATTCTGGATACAGGGATCAACAGGCATCACCTATCCTCACCGCACGTCTATGCCTGGCTTCCGCCAATCACCAGGATTAACCGGGTTGATGGCGCCGCCGCGGCCAGGAAATGCGTGTCGCGCCAGTGTTGCTGGCGGTCCTTCAGGTAATCCTCCATCTCGTCCAGCTCGCGCCGGAAGCGCCGCGATTGTGGATGGTCGTTGCCCAGCGTGGCGATACGGCTCTCTAATAATTCTCGACGGCGCTTCCCCCATTCCTGCAACCGTTCTTCCTCCAGTTGGAGCAATGGCCGTAGCTGGTGTTCGCGCTCCGTTCGGAGCTGACGCATATACAGGAGACTCGCCTCCACCGCCGCGGGAATGAGCACTTGCGCCGCCTGCAGGTTCGGCATCTGTCCCGTGTTGATCAATTGGGCGAAGTGCGCCGCGGCGAGCACCTCACGCAGGGGCCGGTGGGCGAAGGTACCACCCTTATGAAAGGAAATGGCATGAGCATCGACGATCAACGGCGTCCCCGCTTTTGAACTTACCTGGCCGATGAAACAGAAGCATAGCTCGCCAAGCCGCAGCGAGCGGGACAGGATGAGCGGCGCCTCGCCGCGTCGAATCTGCATCACCAGACGCTCGGTCACCCATAGCAGGATGGCATGCTGCTCGCTGCACAGCAGTTCTTGCGACCAGTAGCCGGACGTTTGTCGAGCCGCCTGAATCGCCAGCTCAACACGCTCGGGGTCATCGGTCAAGCGAAACTGGTCATACGCCGGCCAGGCCTCTTCGGGAATGGCGGTCGCACCGAAAATGATGTCGCCACGTTCGTCTGGCGCCCCAAGACGCCGCTTGAGATCAGTGGGCGCAGTCAGGATGATCAGCTTCTCCACCTCCTGAATCGGTAGATAGTCCGGAGGCTGCTCGGCCAGGTAGCGATAGCCTTCCAGGAGAAACTGACGGTTCGCATAGAGCCGGAGACGCCCGGCAGGGTTCGTGGTGTGGGGACTCACCTCGTGCGCTTCAGCTTCGCCTGTGTCCTCCCCCCGGAGAAAGCGCAAAAAGTCGTCGTGTCCCTCGAGGCTTGCCTGGCTCAGCATCGCTTCCAGATCTGTGGACTCGACGGTATTGATCGATGCGGGTGTGTCCAGCACCCGGACATTGCCTGCCAGGATGCCATGCGTGGCGACATATGCTTCCTCTGCCTGCGGGTCATAGAGCTGGAGGACGCTTTCGCCAGATTGCCGCAGCCGGTTGATCACCTCTACCTTGTCGATTAAGCGCTCGAAGATCGACTTGTCCCCCTGCAGCAGCCCCTGGCTTGTATTGACCATCAGGTAGCTGAGGATCGGGGGCTGTGTCTGCCCCAGACGATCGATCCGACCATTGCGCTGGATCAACGTAATGATTGACCAGGGCAGGTCATAGTGGATGATGTGGTGGCACTCATGGTGGAGGTTAATTCCTTCAGAAGCGACGTCCGTTGCCAGCAGCAAACGCACGGGCGACGAGCCGGTGGCAAAGGCTTCTACGGTTTTCATCAGGTGGACATCGGGACAGCCGCCATGGATCGTGGCGATGACCTGGTGGGGCTGATCCTCGAACTTGGCGCTGTAGTCGACGGTAAACGCCCGCGCCAACGCCGCCGCAAGCGCCTCTTGGGTGCGGCGGTACTCGGTAAAGATCAGGACGCGCGGGCTGTCGGTCGAGCCGTCCCAGCCGATCGCCTGCATTTGCCGTTGCAGGACTTCATAGCGCGATGTCTGGGTGAGGGAGAGGCCTTCAAGACGGTTCTTGAGGCGTTCCAGATAGGGGAGTGCGGGGGTGGGAAGGCCGTTCTGCTGCGCCGTCTGCAGCTGCTTATTGATGGTGGCCAAACAGGCCTCTGGGCTGGAAAGGAACAGTTTGTAAAGCCCATACTGCACGAGGGTGTGATGCTGCCATGAATGCTGAGTATGGCCCTCATGCTGCAGCGCCGTGAGAGCCGCTTGCCGTAGTTCCGCTAAGGCCTCATAGACCATTTCCTCATTGGGCGTGGCCGCGGCGGTCGTTTCCTGAAGCGGCACGACCTGGCGTTCGGCCAGCATGCCGGCAGCATCCTCGCGGATATCCTCCTTGAAGCGCATGAGGAAGAACGGCTTGATGTCGCGCGCGGTGTATTCTCTCAGATTCGGGTCCGGAATGGCTGAGGGATCGAGCAGCGCGATCAAGCGGCCGAAGGTCTCGCGTCTACCGTTATGAGGGGTCGCCGTCGTCAGGAGCAGACTGTCGGTGCGCCGTGCCAATAGCCGCGCGAGCCGATAGCTCAAGTGTCGCTCGGGAACGCTGGCACCGGCGACGTTGTGGGCTTCATCGATGATGGCCACGTCCCAGCGCGTATCCTTGAGGAAGTGCTCGTAGCGGGCCACATTCTTGAGCGTGTCGAGGCTGATGATCACCCGGTGGTAGACCTCGAAGGGATTCTTGTTGCCGGGAATGCGCAGGCGGAGCTTCGCGATCCCGGCTGAATCCAGACGGACTAGCGGAATATTAAAGCGATTCCAAAGTTCTGCCTGAAACTGTGTGAGCATCGACTTCTTGGCGAGCACCAGGATACGATCGGCCCGTCCGCGGCGCAGGAGCTCCGTGAGGATCATGCCGACTCGAATGGTCTTGCCGAGTCCTACGGCATCTGCCAACAGGAGACGTGGGCAGAGCTGCAATAGCACGCGTCTAACAGTTTCCTCCTGAAATGTCATCGGTGTGAACACACCCATGCCGGTGAGATCCGGGTCAACCCCTGTCGCCGGCATTTGGCGGAGCTGTGCTTCCAGGAAGAGTTTGGACAGCCTGTAGCCGTTCGACTGATCCTCGACTAGCTTGGTGTGACGAGGATCAACCAGCTCGATTCGCTCGATCTGCGTTAAGAAGATGCTTTCGTGGCCGCGGACTAGGTCGTCGACGCCGATACAATGGACAGCGAAGTGCGGGGCGGCGTAATCAGATATCTCAATCCGTGTGACCAGCCACTCCGCATCGCGACACAGGATACGAGCTCCGGGTGTGAGGGGGATCTGATTAGACATGATGGCAGCTCTGTGCGGTCATACAACACCCTTGATTCTTCATGAAGGCCGACCCTCATCGCCTGCATTGCCGCTCAACCCGTGGAAGCCTCGATGAGGCACCGATCGCGTACTCTGGGCTAATCGTGCAACGACGATCAGAAAGCCCACAATATCCCCGTTGAATAAGCGCATCACAGCCTTTCCTTCATTCACTGGTTTCCCGCACATTCCAAGAATCAATGGGGATATGCCGGATGAATTCTAGCGAGCCCTGAATTAGCCAGTCAGCAGGCTGGAGTATACCACCATATACGGACAATATGAAGCCGATAGTCAATCGATAAATCGCTAAATAGATTGTTAATGATGATTTCTTCAGATTTGCCTTGCCGGAACCTCTTAAGGCTGACAACGAAATTGGAGGGATGCGCCGATCTGGTAGAATCGCGCCGAGTCATCGGCAATAATACGATGTGATCCGTTCATGCATAAAGCTCGTCAGCTGCAATCATGCATTCCTGGGTGTCGCAGCTATCCTGGCTCAAATGTATCGCGAGCGGTGCGCATGACCAGGGAAGGGCCAAATCTGTGTCCCATACTGCGATGTTGGTTGTCAGGCGAAGAGGGTATACAGAGGGTTTAACTGGATACAATTCCAGGCGTGGTCATATCTGCTGTCTTGCTAAAAAGCTCTGAGGAGCCTACATTGTCCGAGCAGGCTCCGAGCTCTGCGTGCTCCAGAGAGGATGGCCAGCACACTCCGCTTGCCACCTTTGCGTGTCATTCGCAGCGCTTCAAAACCATGATCCATACAGCTCATCCCAGTTCCACCCGAAATGCCCCAGCATTCCGTTGCACGATCGTACAGCACTCTCCATGGCTGGAGTGCACGGTTTTCCGCTTCTGCGTCCCAGGCCAGTGGAGGATCGCCTCGGCCGACCGACACGGCTGATTTGTGGGCGTCACCTGCGGCGCTCGTGAAATCATATGACCATCAATCGTGTACGGAATCGATCGAGCATTGTGACACAAAACGGCAGCCCCCATCCACGTGCACCACTTCACCCGTCATGTAGGCATTTGTCATCAGCAACACGATCACCTGCGCGACCTCGTCCGCCGTGCCCACGCGTCTGCCCGACAACATGGTGACCTAATTGCTGACAACCGCGTCACCTCCCGCTCCGTAGACGGAGTACAGCAGGGGGGTGTCCATCAGGCCCGGAGTGATAGCGTTGACGCGCACCGGGGCCAGCACCAGCGCCAGGTCGGGCGCCAGGGCTTCCACAGCCGACCATATAGCGGGCAACATTGCGGGGCCGGGGCTGTGGCGTAACGACAGACTCCCGGAGGTGACGGTGATGGACCCCTGCGCCGTCCGGAGGGCGGCGTGCCGCACCACAGACCTCAGCCCCCAGAGGCGTGCATCGACAATGCGGCGCAGATTGGCCACATCGTTCTTCACGATCGCCCCGCTGCGAAGGGTCCCGGCCGAGATGAGTCTATGATCGGCACGGCTGAGGCCCGCAAAGCCTTTTCGACGGTGCCCTCATCGGTGATCTCCATGACGACGGTGTGCACCTGCCCCAGGTGGTGCTCGGCCCTGATGAGCTTGTCCTGGGAGCGGCCGGCGCTTCTGACCTCCACGCCCCGTGCACAGGTCTGCTCGTCTCATGGGGCGCTCGCCCTGAGGGCATATACCTGGACGCTGCGTTGATCCCCGTGGTCACCTGCCAGGCACCCGGCGCAGAGCCGCGACATGGTCCGTCGATGGCCGCGCCAACCCCGGGTGGCGGCGGACCTCAGGGGCCCCGCTGCGGAATCGCGCCTTGTACTGCTCGAAATCCCAGGTCGCCAGAAAGTCCCGGGCGGCGGTTTGGCCCGTGTCGTAGAGCGCCACCTTCTGCGGCTGGGTGAGGTCGAACTGGGTCGGTGGGATCCCCCGATCGTCGATCCGGATCGTCCGCGCCGCCACATCGGGCACCGCCATGGCATGGGCATCGTGCGCCACGACCGCGGTGTGGAACAGCGCCGCGAACAGGGTCAGGGGGCCGTGGACCTTGTACTCGACCCGTACGTCCGCAGCCGGCTCAGTCGGGTCTGACACCAGGGCAAAGCCGAAGGTGGGCCACTCCGGCACAGCCGGTGGAGGAGTATCGAACAGCTCGATCGGGAAGTTGCTCAGCAGGCCGCCATCGACGATGTAACACGATTGACCGAGCGTATTCGTCACCCTCACGGGCGTGAAAAAGTATGGGATACTCATGCTCATGCGCACCGCCAGGGCCACCTCCAGGCGCTCCGGGGCCATGCCATAGGCCTGGGCGTCGTCGGGTAAGATCAGCATGTTCCCGCGCGAGATGTCGGAGGCCACCACGTGCACCTTGAACCGGTAGCGCGTCTCGGTCTCACCTGGCAGGACCAGGTCGCCGAACGTCTTCACCCCTTTGGCGGCGAGCCATTCGCGCATAAGGGTGAAGAAAGCATCACCCTTGTACATGCCGAGGTCCGTGAGGATGCCCAGATAGCTGCCGACCAGGGGGATGCGGCTCAGCATCGTCGCCGGGTCCGTGAGCGTCGTGAAGTCCAGGTCCATGAGGATCGGCTGCAGCTCGGCGGCGGTATAGCCGGCCCCGAGCAGCGCCGCCACGATGGCGCCGGCCGAGGTCCCCGCCAGGTTGTAGAACTGATAGCCGGCGGCCTCGATCACCGCGGCCGCCCCGACCAGGGCGATGCCCTTGACGCCGCCGCCCTCGAAGACGGCATCGACTCGCAGGTCCGCCTGACTCATGGTCGTCTCCCGTTGCCGTATGCCCCGTCAGGGACGTGTACAAAACGCTCGCATTGAGCCCCGCGGCGCCCAATGATGAGATCGCTGCCGCGGACCACGCCGAGGTCTTACGCACTCCCTGTCGCCCGCCGGGCCCCAGTGTGTCAATACTCCACTTTCAACGCCGCTGATCTCGTGGGCATAAAGCACTGCCGGTCGTACAACGAACTGGTGTTGTCCGCCTCTTGGTCACAAAGTATTAGACCGTACTATCACGAAAAACTGGTCGCGAGAGACGCCTACCAGGGTTTGCACCAGAACCTCTGGAGTGCGATTGCTGACCTCATAGCACGCGCCGGTGCTCAGGGGGGGGAGATTTCCGCAGGAGCGTTGATGGCGACCTCCCCTCATCCGATAAGGACGTCGAAGAGCTGGCCCCATCGTTGAAGTGTGGTGTCCAGCACGGCCCCCGGCCCCCTTTGGAGCAAATACTGCTTCACGCGCTTCGCCAGCTCTACTTTCCAGCCTCGAGCGAGTTCGAGGTGATGCGTGGCCGCCCATGCTTCGATCTGTGGAACAATCGGTTGACCGGGCTGGTACACCTCAGCGAATGCCTGCTCTGGCTCCCGCTGCCACCGGTCGAGTTGCTGGACGATCAACTCTGAGGGAAGGAGGTCTTCAATCTCTGACCCTTCCATCTCGATGAAGGTTCCAACCTCGAGCACCCGATCCTTTGCCGCCGCATACAGGCTACTGCGCAGTTCCTGAGCGAGCTTCTTCCCAGGCACATCGGAATCGAAGAGCGCCATCGGCAGGTTTTCGTCTCGTGCTCCCAGGATGCTCGCGACGGCTCTCACAGTCTTGGCGCCGCCAGCAGGCGGGAAGACCAGTTCCCGACCGGTTTTGAGCCGCCCTGCCGCGACTAGCAGATTCTTCATCGCACCGAGGTAATGGTGGTCTGACGGACCTTCGACGATCACAGGCGTGCAACCGATCAGCAGGCTATCGGCCACACTCAGACCAAGTGCGGCAAGCACCGCATATCCCGCTCCTCGTTGCGATGGATCGTCGTCACCAGACCGAAGGTCCGCTGTCGCCTTTGTTGTGCCGTCCTTCGCCACGTATACTTTCCGGGCACGTTCGAGCCGATCAGCGTCGACCAAGAAGGGCGAATGCGCGGTGTACATCAGCTGATTGGTTGCTGCCAGCCCGTCGAAGAAAACCGACAGGTCCTTTTGGGCGAGCGGATGCAATGAGAGCCCTGGCTCATCAAGCAGGAGGATAGCCCCGGCATGTGCCTCTTCGCTCTCAACTAGAAAGACCAAATAAAAGCTTAGGAACCACTGAAGTCCCGTACTCCGGTTCTCCAATTCGACCTCCTCGGGACGTCGATCATCCGATACCCAAATCCGGAAATGGTTGCCGTCCGCCTCGAACCGAAATCGGTAGTCCCCCTGCTTCCACCACTCGCGGAACCGCTGGGTGAGCAGAGCTGAAGCTGATTGCAGGAGAATACTGCGTTTCTTCTTTTTCTCGGCGATGGCCTCGATCTCCTCAATTGTGGGCTGGCGGGTGGGATCAGTTGGATCGGAGAAATCACGCCCGAGCTCCAGGATTTCCTGCGGCTGAAGTCCGACGAATTGGAATAACACACGCAAGGTCCGCGCCTTTGCCATTTCCTTCGTGCCGAGGTCCTGTCGTTTCAGATTTTCGATGACGTGGGGGAGGTAAATCTCCGAATCCAGATTGCCGTAGTTCGAGTAGTAGACGAATCGAGGCATGTGTTTCAGAACAAGCTTCCGCGCGGCTTCAGACTCTGCAGGGTGGGGCTCGGAAATTTCCTCCAGGAGGGCGGTGAGGTCTTGCCGCAGGCGCTCAAAGCGGGGTATCAGCACGCTCGTCTTCGGTGCTTGCTCGGTGTTCACTGCACAGAGAGCGGCGAGCATGGAATCGAGGTGCTCTCGGGTCCTTCCGCTGGTGTCGGTGATGGAGGCACGCCCATGTTGTACAGCTTGGAGTATGCTTTCCCGGAGGTCCTGCTCGGTCTTGAGTGGCTTGAGCCGCTCGAGTTCCTCGACAGCCTCGTCGAAGAGCGCTTGAAGGCATGCGGCCTCAACAACCCGTGAAGGAGTCGACTTTGGAAAGTCGATGTCATAGCAACCATCGAAATCGCGGGAGACGTTGACCTCCCGCACGGCCTCAGCCGGCATTCTCGTGAGCTTGGCCAGCTGATCGGCCAAATTGTCTCCTACGTCGAAGACTGCCTCCACGAAGATCGGCTTCTCCTGAAGATTGCGGCTCTGGTTGAAAAGTTTGCGGGGATAATCACCAATGGGATTGATTTCGCCGTTCTTTGCGGGATTCAACTTCCAAAGCGGGAGCAGCAGGTTGGTCTTACCGGACTCGTTCGTGCCAATCAGCGCTGTGACGTCGTCGACTTCAATCCAGCCGCTGTCGTCAACCGAACGAAATTTGGAGACCCGAAATCGTAGAAGCTCCATCGCCACGCTCCTTGACGCTGATGCGACATCAGGCTCAGCTCACTCTTCCGACCCCGCTCCGGGAGATCGCAGGGTTTGACTGATTGGAGAAGGTTCTAGCAGAAAAGGTGATCGACGCTGGCTTGCCGCCAACGTTGGCCTTCGGTGTACCCTAATGAGCTCCACATGCCGACGACCGGGTGCAATTGACTTCAGGACCGGGACCAAGAGGCTATGCTGATACAACGATCGATGATCCGACAACTACCCTCATCCAGCCCGACGAGCATCGCTGACTGCTCCCAAGGCGCAGGCTCATCGAACCCTCCAAGCTAGCTGTAGCGGGCTCACACTTACAACTGTCCGCGTTCTCCAAAGCTGTCAAGCTCGTCTGCAGCAAACGTGCTTTGGCTCGTTTTCTGTGAGTTCAAATGAAAAAGCTTAATCATTTACGCCAGGTTTTTCAAGGGCATTCAGCCCTGTCCATCTTTCTGTATTTTCCTTATCATGACAATCATGACACATATGCTTGATACCTATAAACGCGCTGCCTTCTTTTGGGCACTGATCCCGCTCTTGACTGTGTGCCGGTCGAGATCGAAAGCAAAGAGGTGGGGATGAGGCCGGTGGAAGAAGCGTGCCGCACTCATACTCAAGAGCGAGTTTTCATATGGCTCCTGCATACTCCGCGTAGGAAAGTCAAGGTTTTCGGGAGTAGAAGCGACGCAGCGGTGAGCGATTGCCTCTTATGAATCGTACGTGGCTTGAGGCCGAAGGATGGTAGCTGG
>Ga0137403_10000202_pt2 | contig 35212 bp, 24 predicted proteins | sample CZOMad2_1_16fung_FD_122057 | JGI IMG/M metagenome (GOLD analysis project Ga0137403, IMG submission 122057) | Vadose zone soil fungal communities from Angelo Coast Range Reserve, California, USA - CZOMad2_1_16fungal (Hybrid Assembly) | ecosystem: Environmental > Terrestrial > Soil > Vadose zone... | reverse complement strand
GTCTACAACAGTTTCACGCCTCACGGGGTTGAAGTTGGATGGGGAGTGAATCCGATCGAAAAGCCACAATATGCAACACCCGCGAACGCCCCGCTCTGGGCGATGGATCTTTATTACAAGTTTCTAAATTGCGGCTTCAAGTTACCGGTTTCTGCCGGCACCGCGTCCGGCGTTAAGCCTGTTCCCCTTGGTTATGATCGGGTCTACGTTAAATTGTCAGGACCATTCAGCTACGACGGGTGGTTTCGCGCTTTGAAGGCTGGTCGAAGTTTTGCGACGAACGGTCCAATCCTTTTCTTGACTGTGAACGGTAACGAGCCTGGTGGTTCAATTGTATTTCCAGCTACAAAAGAGAGACCCGCAGGACGTCTGAAGGTACACGCCGAAGTAACGTCTGTCGGCGACCTCGAAAGACTGGAGATCATATGGAAAGGACAAGTTGTCAAAACAGTGGAAGCCAGTAGCACAGCGCAGCACTTGAGCCTGGACTTTGAAGTGGACGCGCAATCGAGCGGCTGGTTCGCCGCCCGCGCATTTGAGAGACCTACGGAAACGGTACGCTTCGCCCATACAAGTCCTGTCTACGTTAAGGTAGGCGGTACTAGTGGAGTAGTTGCAGAGGACGCGAAGTATCTGCTCGGATTGATCGAGCAGCAGATCAAGTTTTGCGAAACGTCACATTTCCGCAGCGAGGCGGATCGCCAGGCAATGTTGGCGTTCTTCAAAAAGGCAGAAGCAGTTTATACCCGCCTGGCAGTTGCTCATTAATTAGATATGAAGGGATGGTTGAGGTGAAGAACTTGGCCAAAGGTTCCTTTGTAGCTTTTATCATTTTCTTTCTGCAGTGCATGCCATCAACCCTGATCGGTTCGCAGCAGCCTGATCAGGGAGTGAAAGAGGAAGAGTTTCGTGCACCCGTCGTCGAGTTGGCGCCCTTTTGGTTCTGGAATGGGGACATGCGACCAGACGAAATGGAGCGACAACTGCGGGCGATGAAAGAGGCAGGTATTAATTCAGTAGTTTTCCATCCCCGATCGGGAATGGGCGGCGAGTTTGGCCACGGCGAAATGGAATACTACCTGTCCGAGACCTATTTTGATCGGTTCAAATCAGCTTTGGAGATCTGCCGGCGATTGGGCCTGAAGGTGATTCTCTACGATGAATACAATTGGCCCAGCGGTCAGGGCGGTGGAAGGGTCCTGAACGGGGGCCCGGTCGGTACACGGCAGGTTCCACCGAATCCTGAGTATATCGCCAAACACCTTGCCATGGTCGAGGTTCAAGTCGGCGCAGAGAGTCATAGGGAAACGTCTTGGAAAGTTCCGAACGGGAAATTGGTTGGCGTCATTGCGGCTCAAGCCAACGGCGGTAACCTGGTCCGTTTCACGTTCAAGAATCTAACTTCGGAAGCGCGCGACGGGAGCCTGAAATGGCAAGTTCCTGATGGCAATTGGCGATTGATGTTCTTCATGCAGCGGGACAGTCCTCCTGGCGAAGGGCCCGGCACTACTAAGGAGGTTTCTCCATGCTGTCCGGACCTGATGAATCCGGCGGCGATTGACAAGTTCATTTCCGTCACCCATGGCGAATACTATCGCCGGTTTTCGGAATACTTTGGAAGCACCATAACCGCAACGTTTACCGACGAGCCGGGATTCTTGAACAACCGGATCGATGGGGTTTTTGCCAATACGCTTCCCTGGACCGAGGCATTGCCGGAGTTCTTTGAGCACAAGAAGGGCTATTCGCTGATTGATTCATTGCCGCTCGTTTGGGTGGGCGAGAGCGAAGAGAATGCAAAAGTGCGAAACGATTTCTGGGACGCCCTCTCCACGCTCTACATGGAAACTTACTTCGGCAAGATTCACGAATGGTGCCGAGCTCATAAGATCGAAGCTATCGGGCATGTACTGGAAGACACTCTGCGGTTTCATCGGACCTTCGAGGGTGGGGACTACTTCAAGACCATGCGTTATATGAGCCGAGGAGGGATCGATCAGATTGGCCAAAGACACTTTGGATTGATCAACCCCAAATTGGCCAGCTCGGCCTCCCGCTTGTTTGATGTTCCTCATGCGCTAAGCGAGACCTTCGGCGCCTACGGCTGGGGGTTGACACTCGAGCAGATGAAGGCAGTCATCAACTGGCAAGCCACCAGCGGCATCGATACCGAGATCCTCCATGCTTTTTACTATTCTGTGGAAGGGCAACGAAAACAGGAGTCGCCTCCGGACCTGTTCTACCATCAGCTTTGGAGGGATCAGTTTCACAAATTCGTCGAGAACATCTCACGGACACTGTACTTTGCAGACCGTGGAAGACAGGTGACCGATGTAGCGATCTTTTATCCCGCCACTGCAATCATGACTGAGGGTGGTGTAATGAACTTTGTGCCCCTGGCAAAGATGGAGGAGTATTTTTTGTCGGCATCAGTGGCCATCAGGGCAGGTCAGCATGACTTCAATTACGTGGATGAGTTAGCGCTCGCAGGTAATCAGGATTTGAAGGTGCCCGTCAGCCTGTCGGCCAAGAGCCTTAATGTGAACGGACACACTTATTCGGTCATGGTGCTTCCGGCTGTTCCGGCAATTTCCGGCGAAGCTGCCAGGACGCTTGAAAAATTCTATCAAGGCGGAGGCAAGATTATTGCCCTTGGGATCCTACCCGCGCGAGCCACCGACGGTAAGTCTGCGCTTGTGCACAGTTTCCTCCGCTCTGTTTTTGGTACAGAAGAAGCAACTCCAGCTCAGCAGATTGTCAAGACAAATCAATCTGGTGGACGCGCGATTTTCATCCCAATCCCCAACATGGTTTCCGACGAGGAGTTGAGGAGGCTACCCGCGATGGCCCTTGCTACAGGACCCTCTTCTATTGCTCGCGGTCACGATTTGGACTACACGCAGCAGTGGGTCCAACGGCTTCTCGAGGCGGTTAGCGAAAGTGCGCTTACCGACGTGCAGATCTCTTCCTTTCGCCCCAGCATTGCCTTCTTGCACAAGCGAGGCGGGGGCAAAGATTGGTACCTGATCAGTAACGATTCGGCGGAGGCGGTGGCGGACGATTTCACGTTTTCGTCTTCCGGGGTTGCCTCATTGTGGAATCCGGAATCAGGTGAGGTGAGAGAGGCGCCGGTCTTCAGGCTGGAATCGGGTCGCACGACGATTCCACTTAAGTTGCTTCCCTATAGTGCCCTTGCCGTAGTGTTTGACAATCAGATGCCATCTGAAGGAAGGCCTCATCTGACACGTTCGGATGGGGAGGTGTTGGAAAGAGAGGTCGCGGGGAAGCGTCTGAAGATCAAGGTTCTAACCATGGCCGAGGGTCCGGTGTCGGCGACCGCTACTCTCAACGGCAGTTCACAGACTCGCTCCATGTCCCAGTCGGAGAACTTGAAGCCGATGTCAATTGAAGGGTCATGGCTATTCAGATTCCTACGCTTACCAGGAGCAAACATAACAACTGTCTCGCGAGACGTCGGCAGTTGGACAGAGGATTGGCCGAACTATTCCGGGACCGGGTGGTACGAAACGTCGATAGTTGTGGATGGTGAGTGGTTGCGGCCGGGAAGGAAGGTTTTTTTAGACCTTGGGGTAGTGAAGAACATCGCCACTGTGCGGGTAAACGGAAAAAGTGCTGGCACCGAACTTTGGAGTCCCTATCAGTTGGAGATCACCGAGCTACTCAAAGCTGGGTCCAATCGTTTGGAGATTGGTGTAACCAACACTCTAGCCAACCGTTACGGACAGGGCCGTCCAGGTCTAACGGAGAAGCCAGAATCGGGTTTGCTGGGGCCGGTTCGGCTTGTTCCCGCTAAGGTACTGGAATCCGAGTTTACCTGGAAATAGGACGTTAGCTGTGAAAGGGATAGCGGACGCCGATAGGCGTTGCACAAAAAGATGCGATGGTCTGTACAGTACCGCGAGCGAAGCGACCGGATGTTACTTACGACTTCCCGATGTGATTCTCATAATTGGCAGCCAGTCAATTAGTTAGTTGAAGCGGAACATCCGGTCGCTTCGCTCGCGGTACTGTACTGATCGCGCTCCACGAGGAGGTAGTCAGGACTTTTTGTGCAAAGCAAAGCTGATAAGTGAAATTTGATTCAAACCAGGGACTGCTGCGAACTCCCTGGAGAACAAGAACTATGGAATGGAATTCTCGATCCCTTCCGATGACAAACGGTGAGAACATGGACCGCCGAACGTTTATGATCCTGGCAGGATCTGCGACGCTCGTACATGCTGTACACCAAAAACCCAGCGTCATCTCCAATGCGGACAGAATCGTGGTGTTGACCTTCGATGACGCTGTCAAGTCACAGCGAACAACGGTTGCACCATTGCTCAAGGAGCTTGGTTTTGGTGCGACTTTTTTTGTCTGCCATCAATGGATGTATTCCGATCCCAAGCACTATCTTACCTGGCAGGAGATCGGAGAAATGCATCAAATGGGTTTCGAGATCGGGAACCACAGTTGGACCCATCCCCCTTTCTCCGTACCCAGAGATGCTGCCAGGCTACCCGCCGAGTTGGCGTTGGTTGAACGTGAGCTGCGCAAGGTTGGGGTTCCTAAACCAATCAGCTTTGCCTGGTGTGGGAATGTTTTTGGACCAGAGGCGATACAGCAATTGGCCGAGCTTGGTTACAAGCTCGCACGTCGTGGTATGCAGCCCGAGGTACCTTACGGCAAGGTAGAAGTTGGCCCTACCTTTGATCCCAAAAAACACCACCCGTTGCTGATCCCAACCACCGGTGACGCTTATCCTGGTTGGACATTGGAGTATTTTCAGCGAGTCGTCGAACGCGCTCAAAGCGGTCAGATCGTTGTGTTGCAGTTTCACGGCGTACCCGATCCTCATCCCTGGGTGAATACCTCGCCTGAGCGCTTTCGGGAATATATGAACTACCTAAAACAGAATGGGTTTCGGGTAGTAGCTATTAGAGACGTGGAACAATTCTTACCCAACACTCTCCCCAGAGACCTGCTTCTCACAGCTCCATTCTTAGGCCCTCCGCAAATAAAAATGGTATTGCCCACTGAAGTGGAAGCTACTCGAGCCGAGATGTTGTATTGGCTCATAAACATGATCCACTACCATCATTACACACCAGAGGAACTTGCAAAGGTTACGGGCCTTGGCGCCGATACACTGAAGAATCGCGCGCACGAACTCGGGCTTGACGAGAGTCCACCGCCTGAACCCAACACGACTGAAAAGAATATCCGTGTGCTAGCCTACCCAGGCGGACGGCACCCGCGAATTGGTTTCCAGGAAGGAGCCATCCTTCCGCAGCGTGGTACAAAGGCCAGCATTTTCTTGCCTTGGGATCCGGCCAGTTATGTGGTTATCGATCTTCCAGAGGCCATCTTCAGCAATCTCGGCCTGACTTTCCTAGCGCACACGGACGTTCTTACCATTTGGGACAAGCGAAACATTTGGTTAGAGAACGTCGACTGGAATCCTAATCCCGAGGGCGGTTTAAGCGGCAGTCGCGTGCTTCCCAATAAGATCGTGTTTGGCGCGTCGGTTCTACCATCACCGCAGCAGGTCGATATGGAGCTGTGGCTGCGAAACGATTCTCCTGAAAAGCTCGTCGGTTTGCGCACACAGATTTGCACAATGCTTAAAGGTGCGCTGGACTTCAACAGCCAGACTAATGACAACAAGATTTTCCGCAGTCCGGTGTGTGCCGTCAGATCACTGAAAGGGGGCCGCTGGATTTTGATGGCTTGGGATCGATGCGGGCGCGCGTGGGGCAATCCTCCCGTGCCCTGCATGCATGCCGATCCGGTATTGGCGGACTGCCTTCCGGGACAGACGGTCAGAGTACGTGGACGGCTATGGTTCTATCAAGGTGACGATATTAACAGTGAGGTCGAACGTGCACAGCAAACATTTGCTGCTCTGCCGGTTGGCGGATAGAAAAGGATAATGACCACCCAGCATGTCAGAAAACCCCGTCGCGTCTTTATCAAGGACAGCAGTCAACGCGGAATCCTGGTAGTGGCCTAATCTGGTTTTCTTTGTGCGTCCTCCGTGCTCTCTGTGTCTCTGTGGTAGAAAATGGTCCAAAACGATCCCCACCACAGAGACACAGAGAACACAGAGGTTACACAGAGACTTGGAAATTAGGCCACTACCTGTGAGTTGAATGGAGAGGTTACCTACGATCTGGTTGACTATTACGGAGAGAAAACAGGACAAATCGGAGTTCAGGTCCACGTGGGACCACCAATGCGAGTGGAGTTTCGGGATCTGGAGATCAAAGAGCTGCCGTAGCACGTGGGCTCGGACAAAAGACTGAATGACTTTTCATCTGCCTTCTCCGGTTTTGTCGTTCGATGCCGGCGCTGAGGATTAGGAGACGATGATATGAGCGAGGGCAAACCTCCTATGTTCCTGTCCAGGCGAGACCTACTGAAGCTGATCCCGCCGAGTGTGGCCGCCTGGGTATTCGCGCCTACGATTTGGACCAAAGCGACGCAAGTCGCTTCGGTTCGCATGATTATGCCGCGTAGCGCTGTGGCTGACGATGGGTTGCCCACCAGCGACGAAAAGAAATGGCTCGGGGAGTGGATTTGGGAGTCAAGCGGTGTAGGCCCGCCTGGCGGTCCTTCACCCATGAATCTGTTTGTTTACTTTCGCAAAGCCTTTGACCTTGATCAAGGTGTTGACAAGGCATTAGCTCACATCAGTGCCGACAGCCGTTACAAGCTCTACGTAAACGGACAATACGTCGGCCGCGGTCCTGCGCGCTTCGATCCAACATGGCAATACTACGATGAATACAATATCGAGACCTTGCTTCGCCCCGGCAGGAACGTTATTGCCGCATTAGTTCATTTCTATGGACAACCCACGGGCTGGTACATGATGGGGCGACCGGGCTTCCTTTTCGAGTGCAGATCACAGCGTACCGGCGGAGCGTCATCGGTGCTGAAAAGCGATGCCACCTGGAGATTTCTGCGAGCGCCCATGTGGGCCCAGCAGGTCCCGCGAGTGAGTGGCGCGCTCGGCTTTACGGAGCTCTATGACGCCAATAAGGAAATCGAAGGTTGGAACCTCCCGGATTATGACGATTCGCACTGGAGCGAAGTCCATGTCATTAATCGTCTTTCCGGTGACAACGTCCCGATGATGGATCCCTATCCCTGGGATAACCTGGTACCGCGTGACATCCCCATGCTCATGGAGAAGGAGGTTGCGCCGGCTCGAATAACGATGGTTGGAGAAGTTATGAACCTGCTGCCCGGGGCAGCCCCTTCGGTTGCCCATCAAATGAGCGAGGAGACTCCGGGCCCGTTGAAGAACTGCACGGTAGAGAATGCGGAATCCTTAACCTCTGAAGGGAACGGCAAGGTTGTGATCCGCACCACACCACCTGATGTTAACTACCCGAATAGCTACAGTGCAGTTCTGGTGCTCGACTTCGGCCGCGAAGTAACCGGGTACCCACGCATAGAGCTGGAAGGAATGACTGGTGGCATTGTTGATATGGGCGTGTGCGAAAGTTTGGCCGACGGGCGCGTGACCCCAACTCGTAACGGTCTGCACTTCAACCGCTTCCTCATGAGAGATGGTCCCCAACGCTGGGAAGCTTTTGAATGGGACGGATTCCGTTATCTCCAATTAACAGTCCGAAACTGCCCCAAGCCTATTAAGCTCAAGAAAGTTGCCGTCAACTTCACTTCATATCCGGTGGGGAATCGCGGTTCCTTTCAATCGAACGACTCAATGTTGAATAAGATATGGGAAGCCTCTCGCTACACGGTACAGCTCTGCATGCACGATGCCTACGAAGACTGTCCCAATCGCGAGCAGCGGCAGTGGGTTGGCGACGCGTATGTCGAGACGAAAGTCAACTATTCCGTTTTCGGCGATACCAGGCTGGCAGCCAAGTTTCTTCGGCAGATCGCGCAATCCCAACGTTCGGACGGAATCGTCATGATGTTCTGGCCGGGAGATGGCATGGGCGGCGAGTTGAGCCGGCTCAACATCAAGGATTTCGTGCTGCACTGGATTAGCACAATCTGGGAGTACTATCGGTTCACTGGTGACCATGAGATGGTTCGGGAGCTCTTTCCCAACATTGTGAAAGCGTTAGGATGGTTCGAAAAACGTATTGATTCCGACGACCTGCTCTCCAATATCACACCCTGGGTCTTTGGGGATTGGGCACCCATTGACAGGCGCGACCGGAACACCATTATGAACGCGCTCTATTACAACGTCCTGCAGGAGTCTGCCCAGATGGCCACGCTGGTGGGCGAGGAGCGGACTTCACGCAAGTACCACGGCTTGGCCGAGCGAACCAAGGTGGCGATCAACAAGCATCTTTGGGATGAGCGCCGGGGGATTTACGTGGACGCGAACGTCGAGGGCGTGATGTCGCGCCGCGTGGGCCAGCAGGCGAACGCTATGTGTTTACTCTACGACATCGCCACACCCGAAAAGCGTCCTCGGATACTTTCCTTTATTTTCGATCAAGAACGGATCAAACTCACTGACAAATACAATCCGGCGAAAACAAGTTTTGATGAGGAGAAGGACGCGGTGCAGGCCCAACCCTTCTTTATGCACTGGGTGAACGCAGCGCTGGCGCATATCGGCGAGTTCGACCGAATGGTCCAATTGATTCGTTATTTGTGGGGAAAGATGATCGAGGCAGGCGCGACCACCATTTGGGAGCTCTGGAGTCAGGAGGCTAGCGAATGCCACGGTTGGTCGGCCACGCCTGCTTACGATTTGATGACTTACATCCTGGGGGTTCGAGGGGTAACAGCGGGCTTTCACGAATTTGCCGTCGAACCACATCCGGCTGGGCTCGAATGGGTTCGGGGCGTTTACCCTTCGGTGAAGGGAGACATTCCAGTCTCCTGGCGTTCTTCGGTGGAAGAGTTTCGCATCGAGGGCAGCCTACCGGCAGCAACTAAGGCATCTGTGTTGATTCCTCTGCGGAATGGAAAGAACGCCTCTCTGGTCCAGCTCAATGGCAATGCAGTGTGGAGAGGTGGAGCGGTTTTAAGAGGGGTGGGGGTAAAAGCAGAAAAAAACGGCATCCGCGTTGGGCTCGATCGGCAAGGCAGCTACAAGATCGTAGCGCGATACTAGCTGTGCCAATCCTGCGTTGCGATCACCCTGTTAGGGGTGAGATGTTTATAGACCTGAACATCGGAAAATACCGTGCGCCGTTCGGAGGAGCGGAATCAACTACATCTTTAGCACGCAAGTACATTCCGCTCCTCCGAACGGCGCCGGAGGGATTCGAGCCACGAACTATAAACATCTCACCCCTACCGGGGTGAAAACCGAAGCTCTAAGAACATGTCAGCTTGTGCTTTTCCCCATTAGACTTTTTCGCAGACTTGCGGGCAGTCACCCTGTCATTTCGTTACTTTTGTCACCGTACTCTAGAGACAGGACACAAGAAAAGTTCACTCAGTAACCCTCATTGGACGAGCCGACTTGGGAGGTAAGCATGGAAACGAATCTAACAAACCGCGTGGCCGTCGTCACCGGCGCTGCCCAGGGTATTGGAGAGGCCATCGCCCTCCGGCTTGCCGATGCAGGCGCCGATGTTGTCATCGTAGATCTCAACCTGCCCCTTGCCGAAGCGGTCTCGGAACGTATTCGCGCTCGAGGCAGGAGATCGGCAGCTGTTCGTTGCGATGTATCGCAAGCTCCTGATGTGGCTCAGATGCGAGATCGCGTGTTGCGCGAATTCGAAAAGGTCGAGCTTCTAGTGAATAATGCAGGAATTCCAGGGAAGAATGCACCGTTGGTCGAGGTGAGCGAGGAGGAGTGGGACCAAGTCATGGCGATTGATCTGAAGAGTGTGTTTCTTTGCTCGAAGGCGTTTCTGCCGCAGATGATCGAACGCCGGTATGGCAAGATTGTGAACGTGGCGTCGATCGCCGGCAAGGAGGGAAATCCTAATCTGGCAGCCTACTCCGCAGCCAAGGGTGGAGTGATCGCTCTGACTAAGGCGTTGGCAAAGGAGGTTGTCGGTTCAGGAGTGCACGTTAATTGTGTGTCTCCGGCCGTGATCGAAACTCCGATCCTGAAGAAGATCACTGCGCAACAAATTGAGTATATGACCGTCCGAATTCCCATGGGCCGCCTGGGCCGCCCAGAAGAGGTTGCAGCGGTTGTTCACTTTTTGGCTTCTGATGATGCCAGTTTTGTTACCGGCCAGTGTTACGACGTGAGCGGGGGCCGCGCTACTTATTGAACTAAACTTGGTTGGTGAAGAGGGCGGAGGATTGTTCGGGATCGCTTGTTGTGTAGGGTTGGTCGTCACATAGCTTTGATGTAGTTCAATGGCATCGTCGTCTGCGGGAGAGGGCTGCAAAGTTCTCATGAGGCTCAAGGACAAAGTAGCGATTATTACAGGCGCCGGTTCTGGCATTGGTCAGGCCACAGCCGAGCTCTTCGGCGAAGAGGGCGCCAAAGTCGTCGTGGTGGATATCGATGGAGAAGCGGGTCAGGCGACGGCTCAGAAAATTCGGGACCAGCGAGGTTCGGCACACTTCGTTCAGGCAGACATCTCGAAAGAGAACGACGCGCGGAAGATCTCCACGGAAACCGTCAAGACTTATGGCGGCATCGACATCCTGGTTAACAATGCCGCGACCTTCGTGCTCAAGGGATTCGAGGCTACGGTCGAGGAATGGGGCCGCTCAACAGCTACTAACCTGGTAGGCACGGCGCTGGTGACGAAGTATGCAGTCGACCACTTGAAACAAAGTAAGAAGGGGGCGATTGTTAACCTGGGTTCGATCTCTAGCTTTGTCGCCCAGCCGAATTTCTTCGCGTATAGCTCAACCAAAGCTGCGATTTTGCAAATGAGCCGTAACATGGCGTTAGACCTCGGCCCTTACAACATCCGCGTTAATTGCGTCTGCCCCGGTACGATCTTGACGCCTGCTTCCTTCCGTCATATTGAGAACACAGGTCTAACTCTTGAGCAGTTCAATGCAGAAGAAGGCGCCAGGACCTTCCTCGGTCGAGCTGGTCAGCCGCGGGAGGTGGCTTGTGCAATTCTCTTCCTGGCTTCTGATGAAGCTTCGTACATCACAGGTACCTCTTTAATCATCGATGGTGGATACACCGCCCAGTGAGGCGTCGACAAAGCTGCCGTATAACGCTGCCTCAAGGCAGACAGTCCCTTTGGCTCCTATAGCAGCTCGTGCCAGGCGACGCATCATGCACCGCCTCCTGCCATATCTGTTTCTCCTCTTCATCATCGCCTTTCTGGATCGTGTCAACATTAGCTACGCGGCACTTGAGATGACCAAAGACCTCGGTTTCACAGCCGAAGTCATGGGCTTCGGTGCCGGCATCTTCTTTCTTGGCTACTTCCTTCTGGAGATTCCGGGCACCCTTCTAGTCGAGATATGGAGTGCGCGAGGCTGGATCGCACGCATCATGATCTCCTGGGGTATCCTGGCGATTTTGATGGGCTTCATCAAAACCGCCAATCAGTTCTATTGGCTCCGCTTTCTACTCGGGGCAGCCGAAGCAGGCTTTTTCCCTGGAATAATCGTCTACCTGGGTCATTGGTTCCGGCACGAGGATAGGGCTAAGGCGATCTCCATGTTCATGGCAGCCATACCACTCGCGAACATTATCGGATCGCCTGTCTCGGGTCTTATCCTCGGAGTCAACTGGTTCGGACTGGCAGGTTGGCGCTGGGTCTTCATCCTGGAGGGCGCACCAGCCGTTATTGGCGGCATTGTCACGATCTTCTATCTGACAGACTGGCCGCACCAAGCCAAGTGGCTGCCGGCTGATGAATGCGACTGGATCACAAGGGAACTCGACCGAGAGAAGCAGGCTGTGCACTCGTACCGTATTTGGGAAGCGTTAAGGCACCGTGAACTCATATTACTAGTAATGGCTTACTTCTTTGCCGTCACAAGCGCGTACGGTTTTGTTTTTTGGCTGCCCACTATTGTGAAGAAAGCATCGGGAGTGTCCAACTTGACAGTGACCTTGATCACGGCGCTGCCTTATTGCTTTGGGCTGATCGCAATGCTGCTGATGGGCTGGTCATCTGATCGAAGTGGAGAGCGACGGTATCACACGGCACTGCCGATGATAGCAATTAGCGTTGGACTACTTCTGAGCGGTATGCTGCAGAACAGCGTTGTCTTAATGGTCGCGATGTTATGCCTGGCAGCCGCTGGCATCAACGGCTACCTTCCGGTTTTTTGGTCCTTGCCAACAAGGTTTTTGACAGGGTCTGTGGCGGCTGTGGCAATTGGCCTGATCAACTCAGTGGGAAATCTCGGGGGGTTCGTCGGCCCATACGTCGTCGGGTACGTGAACTCGGCGACTAACTCTTTTTTCGGAGGTTTACTTTATCTATCTATGTCCGCGCTCGTCGCAGCCGGTCTAATTCTCAAACTTGGACATGAAGAAAGTGGTGAGCTGAACACCGCGTTGCATCCTCCCGCTCTTAAGAACAAATAATGCTTGAAGGTCGAAACTATGGCTGAGAGTCCGCTGCTCCAGGCCAGCAACATCACCAAGTCTTACGTGGGTGTGCACGCGCTCAAGGGCGCTTCGTTTGAGTTGCGTGCCGGCGAAGTCCATGCGCTGATTGGCGAGAACGGCGCGGGCAAGTCCACGCTCATCAAGATCATTACCGGCGCGGTCAAACCTGACGGTGGGGCCATAGAGCTTGACGCGCAGACGATTACGCACAACTCTCCGCGCGTTGCAAAGCAGCTGGGCATTGTCGCCATTTACCAGCAGCCCGCGCTATTTCCAGAACTGACCGTCGCGGAAAACATCGCTCTCGGTCTGGAGCAGGCCGCAATGTTGGGCCGCGTTGACTGGCAGGCTCGCCGCCGCTGCGCCGCCGAGCTTCTATCGCACGTAGGGGCGAGGATTGACGTGGATACGTATGCGAGGGACCTCACAATGCCGCAGCAGCAATTGGTGGAAATAGCGCGCTCTCTTGGGGCCAGGGCCAAAGTCTTAATCATGGATGAGCCAACCGCCTCACTCTCCGAAGAGGATACGCAAAACCTCTTTCGCGTAATTCGCCAATTGCGCGTGTCAGGAGTCGGCATCATTTATATTTCGCACCGGCTGGAAGAGTTGCCCGTGATTGCAGACCGCGTGACGGTACTTCGCGACGGGTGCACGATTGACACGAGGCTGATGTCGGAGGTGAATCGCCAGCAACTAATTCAGTTGATGGTCGGGCGCGAATTGTCCGCAGTCTTCCCAAAGAAAGAGGTCGCGTTAGGCGACGTAGTTTTAGAGCTTCGACAGTTCGGTTGTGGCGAGGCGAGTATCAAGAACATCAACTTGACGTTACGCGCCGGAGAGATTGTCGGCTTGGCCGGACTCGTCGGCGCCGGACGCACGGAACTGGCGTGCGCAATCTTCGGATTAACCCAGGCAGATGATGGGGAGAGTCTGCTGCATGGCAAGCAAGTCCAAATCGAAAGTCCGTCGCAGGCCATCAAGCTCGGCATCGCTTACTTGCCTGAAGACAGGCGGCGGCACGGAGTCATTCTTGATATGCAGATCGCGGCCAACATTACCTTGGCCTCTCTCGATCGCCTCTCCCACCACGGGGTGATGGATTTTGAGCGCGAGAAGCAACTGGCAGCAGACTACACGCAGCGATTGGGCATTAAGACGCCGGCGATTTTCTTCCCCGTCGGCACGCTCTCTGGCGGCAACCAGCAGAAGGTCGCGCTCTCGCGCTGGCTCGTCAGAAAGCCTTCGGTGCTCATTCTAGACCAGCCGACGCAGGGGATTGATGTGGGCGCTAAATCGGAGATTCATGCCCTGATGACTGAACTGGCCGCTCAGGGCGTCGCTATTCTGATGATCTCGTCGGAGTTGTTAGAGATTTTGGGAATGAGCGACCGCGTCGCTGTAATGTATGGAGGGACTATCGTCGCCACTCTTAACCGCGCGGAGGCGACCCAGCAGAACATTCTCGCGCTGGCTTTAGGCCACGAACTCAGCGAGGTTTAGGCACAGGCAAAAGCGACCAACTGTAAGAGATGAACCCAGGTCGTTACAAACTGGAATTGGCGGCGGGAGTGGCGTTTGCCGTGCTCCTTGTGTTGGTCGGGATTGTCGCGCCTTCCTTCTTCAGCGCCGCCAACCTGCGGGACCTGGCGGTCAACAACGCGTCGACGCTGCTCATCGCCATCGGGATGACGATGGTCATTCTGGTCGGAGAGATTGACATCTCAGTTGGCTCGCAATTCGCCGTCTGCACCGTTGTCGCTGGGGAGTTGGCGAAGGGTGGCGTGTCGGTGGGGTTGCTGCTGCCGTGCCTTCTCGTGATCGGCGCGACGATGGGCTCGGTCAATGGGCTTCTCGTCGGGTGGCTGCGTTTACCTTCGATTATCGTGACGCTGGCAATGCTGGTGGCGTGGCGCGACGCGCTTCGGTGGGTGACAGGAGGCAGGTGGGTCCAGAATCTGCCCGCGAACTTTCAGTGGTTCGGCCTTGGGCAGACGTTGGGCCAGTGTCTCATCGTCATCATTGCGTTGGCCGTACTCGTCGGCGTTAGCTGGGTGCTGCGAAATCTCGGCGCGGGTCGCGCAATCTATGCCGTTGGCTCGGACGCGGAGGCCGCGCGGCTCGCGGGAATTGAGCCGCCACGAATAATCTTCGCAGTGTTCGTTTTGATGGGCGCGCTCGTAGGCTTGGCGGCGGTCTTGAACGCCGTCCGCTTTTCCGTCGTGCCGAGCAACGCCGGGCTGGGTTTGGAATTGAAGGCGGTTGCCGCGGTCGTGGTAGGCGGAACGGCGATAACGGGCGGGCGCGGAACGCTTGTCGGGACGCTCATAGGCGTGGCACTTCTGGGAACGATCGGCACGGCGCTCACGTTCGCCGGCATCAATCCATTTTGGGAAAAGGCTATTCAAGGGGCGATTATTCTGGCGGCGCTCGTTTCAGACTTGGCACTCGATAGATTTCGGATTTCGGATTTCCGATTTGGGATTTGGAGAGCCAGATGAATCCGGCCATCCCGCAATCCGCAATCCGCGATCTGCAACTGGTTGCGCCGTGGCGCGAGCGCTTGTTCCCTAATAACGAATGGGTGCTAATTGTCGTGCTCCTCATAGAGTGCGGCATCTTTAGTCTGACCGGCGAGAATTTTTTTAGCGCGTCGAACGCGTTCGAGATCACGCGGCTAAGCGTGGAAGTCGGGTTGCTCGCGCTCGCAATGACGCCGATCATCATCACGGGCGGCATCGATCTCTCGGTCGGCTCAATGATGGGGCTGGCAGCGGTCGTGCTCGGCGGCCTGTGGCGCGACACTCACTTGCCGATGGCGCTGGCCGCGGTGATCACTCTTATGGTCGGCACTCTGGGCGGCGTATTGAATGCGGCGCTTGTTGCGCGACTGAACTTTCCGCCGCTCATCGTCACGCTCGGCACCTTCTCGCTCTTTCGTGGGATTGCCGAAGGACTTACGCGCGGGATTGAGAACTATTCGGGTTTCTCGTCGCAGTTTCTCTTTCTCGGTCAGGGCTACGTCGGCGGCTTGATACCGACGCAGCTGTTCATTCTGATCCCGGCCATCGTGACCTGCGCCTGGTGGTTGCACCGTACCACTTTCGGACGCAGCCTTTACGCCATAGGCTTTTCCGCAGAGGGTGCGCGCTACGCAGGCATTCCGGTTCCCCGGCGTTTGTTCTTCGTTTACGTGCTGTCTGGTTTGGCCGCTAGTCTCGCGGCGATTATCTACGTCGCGCACTTGGGCCAAGCAAAATCCGACGCGGGAACAGGCTACGAGTTGATGGCGATCACGGCAATTGTGCTCGGAGGCGCTTCGATCTTCGGCGGGCGAGCCACGGTACTCGGAACGGTGCTGGGCCTCTTCGGCATAGTGATTTTGCAGAACGGGCTCAGGCTGAGCGGCCAGCCAGCGGAACTAGCCGGCATACTTACTGGCGTGCTCCTGGTCGTCACGATTCTACTGGATCGCCTCTCGCGCCGTGCGCAGGCGCAGCGGCCACGTACACAGACTATTTCGGAGGAGGAAGAGGTGAGAAATTCGCAGGTCGCCGTGTTGAGTGCAGTCATTCTGGCCGCCGCGCTTCTAGTCGTCGGTGGCAACTGGTTATTAATACGTTCTCTTCGTCAAGAGTTGAAGGGCACAGGGATTCAGCAAAATTCACAAAGTTCTCCGGCGACATTCAACGGACGCAGGCCTGTGATTGCGATGATGCCCAAGGCGAAGGGCGATCCGTACTTCGTCAGTTGCAAACAGGGGGCAGACGAGGCCGCGAAAGAGTTGGGCGTCGAGTTGTTGTGGGACGGGCCGACCGATCTTGACCCCGCGAAGCAAAACGAGGTGGTCGAAACCTGGATCACGAGAGGCGTGGACGCGATTGCTGTGAGCGTCGAGAACAAGGTCGGCATCTCCACCGTGCTGCGTAAAGCGAAAGAAAAGGGCATCAAGGTTGTTACCTGGGATGCGGATGCCGAGACGGACGCGCGCGACTTGCTCATTAACCAGGCGACGCCGCAGGGAATTGGCTACACGCTGACCGACGAGGCCGCGCGCATCATGGGAAACAAAGGCGACTTTGCCATCATTACCGCCTCGCTGAGCGCGGCTAATCAGAACGAGTGGATCAAGTACATTAAGGAGCGGCTGGAGCAAAAGTATCCGGAGGTGCATCTCATTGCGGTTCAGCCGAGCGAGGGGGACCGTGACCGTGCCTTTTCCGAAACGCAGACGGTGCTCAAGGTTTATCCGAATGTGAAGCTGATTATGCCGATTGCCGCCCCTGCGGTGCCCGGAGCGGCCGAGGCGGTTAAGCAGTCAGGTCGCACGGATGTGAAATTAACGGGCCTGTCGCTGCCAAACATGAACAAGCCCTACATCCACGACGGCGTCGTTGAGAGCATAGTGCTGTGGAATACGATTGATCTTGGATACCTAACGGTTTATGCGGCCAACGCTCTGGTAACGGGAACACTCAAGCGGGGTGACAAAGAATTGAGTGCCGGACGGCTCGGTAAGATCGAAGTCGCCGATGACGAGGTGAGGCTCGGCGCGCCTTTCATCTTTAATAAAGAGAACATTGACCGCTTCAATTTCTGAAACAGTCAATAAGCCAGGTTTGCCAGGATTTTGGCAGTCTGTCCATTCGAGTGAATGCGCGAGAGTAAATTTAGAAAGTTCGGTTGATGTAAGGTCGCTATAAAGAAACTTCCCCGGCGAGAAGAATTCAGTCGTCGAACCCAACTATAAGGATGGTAGAGGACCGAGGTCCGGCGAGTTTTGGAGCCAAAACAAAAAAACCTAATCCGCAGGCTGATAAGGGTTCTCAAAAAGACAAACCAGAATAGACCCCAGCTTCAACCTACCCAACGAAAAACGCGCCGAGGTTGCTGGCGCGTTTTTCGTCTTATGGTGAATAAGTCGATTTATGTTATGGACGTTGCTGGTTTCTTACGCATGGTCTCCAGCAACCAGGTGTTACCCGGCTGTCACGGCACGATAACCAGCTCCTGCCGCTTTCTTCATGGCTTCCACCGCCTCCTCAACCGTCAGCAACGGTGTGGTTTTAACGGACTTACAAGCACCACCACCCGCGAAAGCCATGGAAATCGCAGACGCGTCTACGTTAGTGGGCATTTGAAGGATTAATACAACATCGTACTCTCCAAATGCGAACCAGGCATTCTCGATTTTTCCACCAAGCTTTTCAATCGCTGGTCGCACCGCTTCGATGCGGTTCTGCGGCTTTTCGACTAAGGCCTCCCAGCCTTCAGTCGAATACGCAATCTGCTGTAGATAATAGGGCATCTGGACCTCCTTCTCTTAAGGCGAGGGTTGTTTCAGTTTTCTGGTGAGGATATCTGTAGCCTAATTACAGGCGGATGATCTGTGGGAGACACTTGACTACCAAAGTGATGCCAGCACTCTGTTCCTCCGCGTATTAAATGTCAAGCCAACGACTTGCCTGATCAAAACGCTAACGGCGCGGTGGAGCAACAGCGCCCAAAGAGGGGTCATTCGCTCCTCGAACGCCTTTTCCAGCTTTTCGTTTCGACGTTTTCCTGCCGGTTGAAACACGACGGAGGGAGTTGTATGATCTGTTGAAACGTTTAACTTCAAACCCGACGTATTGGTTTCGCAGGAACTTGCCCTGCGTTCCCCGGAACCTCCAACAGTAAAGGAGGTAATGATGCCAACAACGAGGGAATTTTCCCTTAGCATGCAGGATCAGCCAGGCGCGCTTGGAAAGATCTGTCAAGCGCTAGCTGATCGTGGAGTCAACATTCTGGCGTTCCATTCGATGCCCTTTGAAGGAAAAAGTCTGGTTCGCTTCGTGGTGGACAATCCAACAACCGCCAAGTCGGTCCTGGATACCCAGAAACTTCCATACAAAGAGACGGAAGTTGCTCAAGCCAAATTTCCAAACCGGCCAGGTGAGCTGGCCCGTGCGGCTTCACAGCTCGGCCAAGCCAACATCAACATCGACCACGCGTACTGCGGGCTTGACCCCGGCACGAACACACCGTTGTTGATCTTTGGTGTCGCGGAGGCTGGCCGCGCGGCAAACATCTTGGACAAGACTGCCGCAGCCGCAACGGGATAGAACTTTTCCTCATTGAGGTGCTAATAGCGGGCAGGGCTGGCATTGCATTCGGTGTCCCTGCCCGTTTATCTACTTCTCAACGGACATTCGAGCAGACGGTTTTGCCGCCTCGTAAACCTTCAGTAACGTCACCGCCCCTAACACGATCACCACTTCAAGTTGTGGCTGCGAGCAATTAAGCAGCGTGCTGAAGCGAGCCGAATCTCCGAATATGCGTCCTCTTGTCCTTTTCTTAATAGTTGGTGTAAGTGCTGCTTATACCACTGCTCAATCTACGCCTCCGGTCGATTCCGATGTTGTCTTCGAAGTCTCGATTGCAAGTAATCGCTCAGAGTTCCACATCGGTGAAACTATTCCGTTGCAACTAGCGTTCAGTAGTGGCGCCAAGGATCGTTACCAAGTGAACATGGCCCAGTACGACCGTAGCGGGCGCATGAACTACGAGCACTTCGATGTCTCGCCTGCTGGGGGCACAGTGGATCCATTGCCAACCCATATTGGAAGCTTGGGCGGGCTAACGAACTATAGATTTCTTACCTCAGATCCCTGGACCATCAAGCTCAACCTGAATGAATGGATACGTTTCACTCGACCAGGGAAATATCGGCTCGTCGTCTCCAGCGAGAGGGTCGGAGTGCGAGATCCCTCTAATCCTTTGGGCGCTTCGCAAATCGTCGCGCGCTCAAAGGAGGTTACGTTGAAGATCGTTCCGGCGAATCCAGCGTGGCAAAAGCAAGTGTTCAGTCAGGCAGTCGCGTCGCTGGACGTGCCCGTACCAACAAAAATACAGCTGATGGATCAATACACGGCTTCGCGCCGGCAGGCTCTCGAGACTCTTCGCTTTCTCGGTACAGCCGATGCAACCCGGCAGTTGGCGAAGCGCATGCGTGGTGAAAGTTCCGACGGATTGGACTATGTTTGCATGCTTGGTCTCATTTCTTCACCTGAACGTATGGTGGCTCGAAGCGCGCTCGAACAGGCCCTTGCGGATCCGAACCACCCGATCGACGGCAACTTCCTTTACACACTGCGGATGGTTGACACCCCTTCCGGTACTGTGAAAACGAATTGGAGGGAAGATCAACAGAGGGTTGTCGAGGCGCTGGTCGCTGCGTTGCCTAATAAGCAGGGCAAAGCTCTATCGATAAGCCTCAACACGGTCATGAATGAGGCCTGGAATGGGAATACCCTGCCACAGCAGACAACGGACCAGCTAGTCAACCAGTTAGTGTCGATGTTCGATGGCTTGCCCTTGAATGAACAGAGCAATTTGCTGAGTTATCGCTGGGCCAAGATTCGGAGTCCGGCAATGGTCCCGCTCCTTCGGCGATATGCACAGTCCTATCGTGATTTTCCAGAAATGCGAGAGGAGGGGGCATACGACTCGCTGCGGCTCAGTGCGAATGCCCTACAACGCTGGTATGAACTTGATCCGCTCGGAGCGCGTCCGGTGATCATTACCGAAATCACCCGACCGCGCCCACGCTTTGACGCACGAGTGCTCGGCATCCTGCCAGACAAAACTCTTCCTGAGGTGGATTCTGCTTTGTCAGAACACTTCATCGCGAGTGACAATTTGGATGGCTCAGCTCATCTTGCCTCGCTCATTGCTCGCTATGCGACCGCTGCTATTTTGCCGCAAATCACCGAGAAAACGGATCCTCTAATCGGCAAGTCGGCTTGCGTCATCCAGAATCCTATCCTGGCTTACATCTTGCGCGTCAGCCCTGAGCTGGCAAGGGTACGAATTGAACAAGCGATTGCGGCTCGCGGCAAGGAATTTACTGCCTGCAACCATTCACTGTTTCAGATAGGCTCCGAGATTCATTATGATCCACTGCTCGAAGAGATCGGTGTTCATAGCCTGGACGATCCTGATCCGGAGGTTGCGGGCACGGCGGCAACGCTGTTGGGAAAGTTCGCGTCACGTGCGGCCGAAACCGCGCTTTGGCGCCGTTACGAGAGTTGGAGCGCAGAGTGGGCAGGCCGTGAATCAGAACTGGATGTGATGTTCGCGGAACGTGTAGACGATCGAATCTACGAGCTCGGTCTAGGCCAAAATCTGATGCTTGCACTCGTGACGGGTAAGTCGTGGTTGTCGGACAATGACAAGTTAAAGCGACTTTCCCAGTTGACCCGAGTCAAACGGCTGCGCGACGAACTGGACAGATACCTGAAGATTTGGGAGGACGTACCCGTCATCTCCTTCGGTCAAGACTCGTCGTCAGAAGGGTTTGATGCGCGAGTCGCTCAATATGAACTTCACTCCATGGAAGCCCTCAAAGAGAAGCTGACGCAATTTCCTTCCGGGACCAAGTTCATTCTTTCGACACCCTTAACTGAGTCTTCGGCCAACGAGCAAACACTGAGTGAAATCCGCACCTTCCTCAGCAGCCACGGAATGTCAGCGGTTGGGGAAAAGCGCGCCAATTAGACTGGACATCTTTCGAGCGCGACCACGAAATGAAACTACTTATCGGCATAGTTGCAACAGCCTTGGCAGCCTTGGGCATTTTCTCACTAATGGATGAGATGGCCGGGAAGGTTAAGGCTCCAAAAAGCTGGACGAAAATTGCCCAGTCACGTCGTTCATTCCTTGGCCTGCTTATTTCGACCCTTTCAGGAGTTATTGTAGGTTCGTGGTCATGGTACGCAAATAGAATAGCCAAGCAGGAGCTCCACCTGCTTTTCGAGGTTGAGGTGTTGCTGGCCCAACTTGAGGGCCTTATTAACGTGTCAATCGCTCAAGGGAGCGCGTTGAAAGCCCTTCAGTCAATCAAAGTGTTGGTTGGCAAAATCGGTGAATATGGATTCAAAGCGTCACAGCTTTTTTCTAAGCTGGAACGGCAGCTTCCCCCCGAGGACTATGAGGAGCTCAAGAATGGGGCAATGGCAATTACGGTTGGTCTGGATACCCTGGATAATATGAAACCCGAAGAGCAGCTATCGGATGAGATTACCAAAGCGCTCATCTCGATGCAGAGCGGAATCCGCCTTGCACGGACGAAGACGAGGGAGCTGATTGATGAGCGAACCTTCAATTCTTGAGATCGGCTGTATTATAGAGAAGCTCCGAGAGCAAATTGGGTGTGTAGCCCAAGCTGCGTTTCTATACGGGAGTGTTGCACGTGGAAGCCACGGTGCGCATGATATGGACCTATTGCTGGTAGCTGCGGCCGAGGATCAAGCCACAATTTATGCTGCGATCGCCAATATTCAACGCGGTAAAGAGCTGCTGATTCACCCAACGGTCGTGACTGGGCGAGAACTATCTTCCAACCCGTTTCTTCAAGAGCTGGTTGAGTCGGCGACAACCCTTTGGCACGGAGTTAGCCGAAAACGCTAAGAGGTCTAGGTCGGCCGGTAGTTTTTGAGATTATGGAGCGCTTTCCAACAACTCAATAATTTCTCAACGGCAAAATGTTCCCTTAATGAACGTCATTGGTTTGGGACATTAGGATGGGTGTTGCCGTACTAGGGCTTTCCTGTCAAAATCTATCTCAACAGATTCTCAACCGCGAGTTGGCTTACCCCGACAATTTGCATAACCGTCCGCATCGACCGTAATACCGGCGCAATCGTCCACGAGACAAGGGCACACGCCGAAAAGGGGTGCAATGCCACAGAAAGAAGGATCCGAGCATAAAATCATGGTAGTGGAGGACTATGATGATACTCGCGTGCTGTTGCGGCATGCGTTGGAAAGCAAGGGCTACCATGTCCTCGAAGCGATTAACGGGCAGGAGGCGGTGGATATCGCTGAACGCGAGGTTCCGGATTTAATTCTTATGGATTTGGACCTTCCAATACTCGACGGCATCGGTGCTACACAGCGCATTCGACAGCTGCTGCATCACGTCCCAATCTTTGCTGTGACGGCTTACCCCATGTCTTACACACGAGTCAAGGCGTTCGCAAAAGGATGTAATGAATATATTGCCAAGCCCATTGACCTGAGAGAGTTGGAACAACTATTGACTCGTTACTTGCCTGCAAGTTGATCACCTGATACTGGATGACTCCGAGGACGCGTGGTATTGCTCCGCAAAGCCTTTCTTCTACTGGAGCTTTTGTCTCTCGTTTTCAATGATTGCCTTCCAAAAATGCTCAGGGTAATTGATGTCTCCTAAACCGTGAAATGTGGACGTATAACCGTCAACCGGATCTCCAAGGAAGAGGTCCCTTACCATCTCCCAGGTGAGCTTAGGGTTGACGCGCATGGCGTCAAGGATTTCGCCACCGTCTATTGCCATGCTATCGATGTAAAGAAGTTTGTTTTCCAGAACCTCCCTATCCGCTCTTTCATTTACTTTCTGGAATTGTGCCAGCCGGAATGCAGGACTCCACTTTAAAAGCTGTCGTTCATCCCCGGTCAACGAGGCATGACCTACAGCCGGCTTATTTCGCGCCGCTTTGCTGGTGGCGGCGGTCATGAATAGCCTCCTTTCACTTTAAGCAGGTTTGGGGCATTTTAGTTCCTTTGCCTCGTTTCTGTCGATGTATCTTAGTCACTGAGACCACTCGGTTTGCAATTTCGGAGGTTGGAGCAGCGTCTGCATTACTACACAGTACTGTTCTGTCTTTTCTTGTAAGCTGCGCAGCTGTTCGGGCGTTGCATCGGGCGCGGCGATATCAAAACGAAGATCGATACTTTCAAAGCCAACGGGTACCTCCTTTGCTATGCCCAGCGTACCGCGAAGATCCAATTCCCCATCTACGGTGACTTCAATGCGTTCGGTACGTATCCCCATGGCCGCAGCTACCATCTGGCAGGTTATCTGCGCACAAGCCGCCAGGGCCCCGAGCAGAAGGTCGCCTGAGCAAGCGGCGGTCCCGGCACCACCAACACCCGCGTGGGCTTCTGCCTGATAGATGGCGCGCCCGATATCTACGGAACATGCTATGGGCGTTCCGCTTTGACCGCTGCGCGCACTCAGTTTGATCCGAGAGGTTTTTGGCTCTGCGCGGTACTGTTCTTTCAGCGGTTTTTGAATCGATCTGAGATCCATGGGTGTCTCTTCTTCTTTCTCTGATGCGCCTGATTTCATAATGGAATGAGTGTATCGGGCAATACATGATCCACGAAATCACACGAAATAACACAAAGAACATTTCGTGTGATTTCGTGGATCATGTATTGCCCGATAACCTCAACACAAAGGCGCCGAGGTCAGAAAGATCCCGCACAGGAAGACAGATACTACTAGATAACGACTTTTTAACCGGTTGAAGCCGCCGGTTTTTCTTGCTAGCATGCGCCTCACTCTGGAGGCAATTATGCCAAAATTCGTAATAGAACGGGAAATACCTGGACTGGGAAATCTGTCCGATGCCGAACTTCGGGAAATCTCTGGAAAATCCGTGAACGTGCTCAAAGAGATGGGGCCGGGCATTCAATGGCTGCACAGCTATGTCACGGGAGACAAGCTTTATTGCGTGTATATTGCGCCAGACGAGGCGAGCATCAGAGAACACGCAAACCGGGGAGGCTTTCCTGCCAATCGTATTTCTGCCGTGCGTCGAATGATCGATCCGACAACGGCCGAGTAAAGTGTGTCGCTTGGTCAGTCCAGGCGAGACGCTTCGTTTTCGCTATCTGCCGACGCCGACGCGTGGGCCGACCTCATGGTCAGCGCCTCTTCCACGGCTTTCCCGACTGGCAGCACCCAGCCTTCCAGCCAAACACTCGCTCCCGCCGCATTGGTGAGCGATTGCCGGGCTGCCTCGAGACCCTTTTCGAGTTTAGCCCTGTCTCCAGGTGTCAGCGGCGCGCCGATGGCTTGACGTAATGCGGCAGCAGCTCCAGCCAGCCGCAGAGACCTCTCGGGCGCAGATTGAGCAGCCGCGGAAATCGCAAAACACTCAAGCAGACGCGCGATACCTCGCTTGTGATCCAACTCCTGAAAGATCCTCAAGCTGGCCTGGTAGAGATCATGCGCGCCGTCGAAATCTTTCTCATCCCGAGCCAGGTTGCCCAAGTCGGCCAGGGATCTGGCTATACCCCATTGATCTCCGAGTTCACGAAAAGTGGCCAGGCTCTGCTCGTAAAGCGACTGCGCCGCCGTTACCCCCTCTTGATCGCGCGCCACATCGCCAAGATAGTTCAGCGACCAGGCGATCCCGGTCCGGTCGTCAAGCTCGCGGAAGATCGACAGACAGTCTTCATAGAGAGAATGCGCTCGCGAATAGTCACCTTGCAATTTGACGGCGTTGGCCAGATTGCTGAGGGAGCGAGCAACCGCGAGTTGATCGCCGCATTCTTTCCACAACATCAAGCTTTCTTCAAAAAGCGAGTGTGAGGTTTCAATGTCGCCGCGATCGCGAGCATGAACTGCCAGGGCATTAAGTGAGACCGCAACGCCCTGCAAGTCATTACTTCCGCGTCCGATCTCCAGGCTCTCGCGGATTAGAGAATCTGCCGACGAGTAGTCACCCTGCTCACCCGCGAGAACGCCCGCTGCAAAGAGACCTCGCGCCCGTGTCTTGGTCGGCGCCGCGGCACTGCTAAGCTTTAAGAGTTTCGCGAACCTCTCCCGGCCTTCCGCGAAATACTCCCGCACTTCCCAAAATCTAAAGAGCGCTAAAGCCAGCCGCAGCCCCCAGTCCGCGTCCTTGCTCTCAATCAGCCAATCAAGGGCCACGCGAAAGTTATCGTGCTCAACTTCAAAACGATCCAGCCACTCTCCACCCTCGGCGTCAGTGTCCGCAGCAGATCCCTCCTCCGCCAACACCAGGCAATAGGCAGCGTGCGCGCGCCGTGTCAGCGCGTCTTCCTCGCTGGCCTGCAATTTTTCCAGTCCATACTCTCGAATCGTTTCCAACATCATGAAGCGCGGCTCTCTTTGAGCTTCCTCAACCTGTTGCAGCAAACTCTTGTCAACCATTGACGCCATTCCGTCGAGCAGATTGAGTCCCAGGTCGCTTCTGGTGTTGCATACGGCTTCAACGGCTTCCAAAGTACAGCCGCCGGAGAAAACCGAAAGTCTTCTGAAAAGCTTCTGCTCGTCCGGGTTCAGGAAGTCGTAACTCCAGTCGATGGCTCCCCTTAGAGTGCGTTGGCGCATCGGGAGATCCCTCGAGCCGCTCGTCAACAGCTGAAGCCGGCTAGCCAAACGCGCCAATAAATCGGAAGGAGGCAAAAACTTTACCCGGGCAGCAGCAAGCTCGATTGCCAGCGGTAAGCCATCGAGCCGTGCACAGATTTCCGTCACTGCGGCAGCATTATCTTCAGTGAGTTTGAAACCCGGCTTGACAGCAGCGGCACGTTGAATGAACAAAGCCACAGCCGAATACTCCGCCAGTACATCGAGGGGAGGGAGCGAATCGCAATCCGGCAATGCAAGGGGTGGCACCGGGAACTCATGTTCGCCGTAAATGTGCAGCGGTTCACGACTGGTTAATAGGATTTTCAGGTGAGATCCGATTGATATGAGCTCCGCCACAATCGGAGCAGCGGAAATAAGATGCTCGAAATTGTCGAACAAAAGCAGCCTTGGTTTGCTCTGCGAGTTGCGGAAGTGCTGCTTTAGAAGATCAAGTGGAGTTTGATTGCCGGCTTCCCTGATGCCTAGCGTCTGAGCAATCAGGGAGGCTACGAGTCCAGGATCAGTGACTGCGGAAAGTGGCACATAATACACTCCACCGGGAAAGTGATCTGAAATTTCTTCCGTTACCTTAAGCGCCAGGCGCGTCTTTCCCACTCCACCCGGACCCGTGACAGTGACTAGAAGCACATCTTGTCTAAGCAAGATTTCTTTAATAGCTTCCAATTCCTGATCCCTGCCAACAAAGACAGTAGGCTGGACCGGCAGATTGCTCGGGCGAGTCTCGAGGCGTCTGCCCGCCAGCTCTGAAAACCGGTCGCGCATTGCCGCGAGGTCATTCGCAAGGTCACGCGTCGAGTTGTAGCGATTCTCAGGTTGCTTGGCCAAGCAACGATCAATCGCCCAGCAGAGCGGAGCCGGCGCCTCAGGGTTTAGGCGAGCGATGGATTCCGGCTCTTCCTGAACAATTGCCAAAAGCGTGGCTGCCTCGGTGGTCCGTTGAAGAGCACGCTTTCCGGTGGCCATCTCATAAAGTATTAAGCCTAATGAAAACTGGTCCGATCTAAAATCGAGTGGTTGGCCGCGGGCCTGTTGGGGTGACATGTATCCGAGCGTGCCCAAAACGGCGCCGGCCAGGGTTTGGGAGGGAAGTCTCGTGGACATGTCAAAAAAGTCTTCGCTGCGAAGAGGATCCAGTTTGGCCAGGCCAAAATCGAGAATCTTTACCAGCCCGTTAGGTAGGATCATTAGATTCTCGGGCTTCAAGTCTCTATGGATAATGCCGGCCTCGTGGGCTCGAGCGAGTCCGTCCGCCACCTGCGCGCCGATTTGGATGACCTTTTGGATAGGCAGTGGGCCCGACCGTAACATCTCGCAGAGGGTAGTGCCCTCGATCAGTTCCATCGCGATGTAGTGAGTCGAATCAATCAGCCCAAGTTCGTAGATCGTGACAATGTTTGAATGGTTGAGAGCTGAGGCCGCGCGCGCTTCCCGTTCAAAGCGATCGAGACACTTCCGGTCAAATGACAAGTCGACCGGCAAGACCTTGATCGCAACCTCGCGTCCCAGGCGAGTGTCCTTCGCACGATATACTTCTCCCATCCCGCCGGCACCAAGTGGTGAGAGAATCTTGTAGCAGCCGAACATCGTGTCCGTTGAGAGGGCCATCGATTGGCTATGAATCTTCACAGGCAGATCAGCGGCAAGGGGTTGTTCTTTGAGCTTCGTCTTATCCAATGGCATCTGATGACACGGAGGCAGGCAATACTCTGGTCATTTTTGGGGGAACTGCTCTGTCTGGCATCTTAGAACCTGGCTACTTCACAAGTCAATTACCTCATCAAAGCCTTTTCGTGTTGTTTCGTGTCATTTCGTGGATCGGTCATTTCGTTGAGATAAAGGCTGCGCGGTCTATTTAGTGATGGTTGAAATTCTCGCAAGCAAATGCACGAATCCACGAAATAACACGAAACAACACGAAAAGGCTTTGATGAGTCATGTATGTTAATGCCCCGGAAAAAGAATAAGCCGCGGCAGCATCGCGTCAGTGGTGCTGGAGAATGATTCGAAAAACAACTACTTCGCCAATTCCAGCAACAGTAGTTTTCGTCCCATCCTGATTTCGTTTTCCCACCGGCAGCGAGCCTTCGTAGTGAGCCAGGAATTCTCGAACCTGTTTATCCTGCGCCACATCCTTTATCTCTCCGAGGTCTTTTGCGTTGGACCATTTCTTAACCGCTTCCAATGTGGAAACCGGCTTTTCGGACCAGATCACCCACAGTTGTTCGGCCCCGGTCTCTTTATCGAAGCCGATCCAGTCTTCGTCAGGATTCTTTGATGCCGCCGGTATTTGGGCCTGTTGATTTGCAGGTAAGAGAGCCGATTGACCGTTGTCCGGATACAAGATCATAGAGTTGGTGGGCGCCGGCTGGTCCGGTCCTCTATTGATCAAATACAGATAGCCTTGTTGCGGACTCGTAAATAGGAGTTGCACCCTATCGTCCGGTTCAAAATTAATCTCGCCCGGAATCGTGTATGGTTTTTGGTGCGGCTTCCCATCCCTATACTTCTGTACCACCATTGAATAACTAAAAGTGCGCTCAGGCGCCGGTTGACCAACAGTTGTAGCGTCTTGGTTTGTTGGCGGCTTCACTCCCGTGGCACGTCGCCACCAAACGAAAGCCCCGACGAGGATTCCCAGCACGATTATCACCATTGCCGGCCAGATCAGCTTATTAGTTGGAGATTTGTCTGGGACATATAATTTTGTCTCAGTCTCACTTTGCCCAATCAGCGATCGAACAGTGGTCTCCAGGTATTCAAGATGTTTAGAGAGAGGCTTTGTGTACGCGTCCAGCCAATGCGCCGTGCTTAGATAGTACTCAAGCGCTTTTGACATGGGCACATCTTCTATGCGAAAGGGGATAACCGGAATATTCTTATTAACAGCACGTTCGACTTCCCGTTTTACTTGTTGAGACTGGTTAGCTTTCGCCGAGAACACCAGAACCATCACGCGACTCTGAGAGATGCCATCGATGATGGATTCGCCCCAATCCTTTCCGGGAGAGATGTTCCGGGGTGCGAGCCAACAACTGATGCCTGATCGTTCCAGCGACACACAAATCGCGTCCGCCGTCTTTTTATCGCTGGACGAATAGCTGATGAAAACCTCCGGGTGACTGCTCGTCACGCGGTCCGATTTATCGGTTGAGAACTCTTCGCGGATTTCCGCATTGTTTTCTGCGGTTAACGCAGCCGCGAGTTGGTCTCCGAACTCCTGAGCACGTTCGTAACGATCCTCCGGCTCAAAGGCCAACGCCTTAAGAACCACAGCCTCAGCTTGCTCGGGTACAACGGGTCTGAGTACCGCGGGTTTAATGCTCACACCTGCGCGCTGCATTTCGAGTAACTGGAACATCGAGTCAGGATTGAACGGCTTCCGTCCCGTCAGCATTTCGAAGGCAATCATTCCAAGGATATAGATGTCGCTCGCAGGCGTCAGAGGCTCGGCGCTCAATTGCTCCGGTGACATATAGCTGATTGTGCCGGCGGTAATGCCGGTTACCGTGCTTGCCCCCACCACCGAGTTCTTCACCTTCGCGATACCGAAGTCGATTATCTTCACCTGCTGCTCGCCTGTTGCACTTTGACGCACCATAATGTTTTCCGGTTTCAAGTCGCGATGCAAAATGCCGGCCTCATGAGCGGCGGTAACGCTGCATCCCACCTGTCGGATGATGTTGGCTACTTCTTCGAGGTTCATGCCTTCAGGCTTGATGCGTTCACGCAAGGTTGTGCCTTCGACGTACTGCATGACCAGATAGGGTGTGCCGTCGTCCAGCTTGCCTGCGTCAAATATACCGATGACGCCCGGATCGTCGATTCGCGTGAGCGATTCAATCTCTTGATGGAATTTCTGAACGACCCACTCGTTCTTCAGCGCTTCTTCGAGCAACACTTTTACTACTACACGCCTTGAATGTAACTCGGGCTTGTCGCGTGCAAGGTATACGGTAGCCATTCCCCCACGACTCAGTTCCTTCTCCACAAGGTAGCGGCCGCCAAGGGTCTTTCCTACGAGGTTTATTGGGACACCAGGATCAGACGGACGGGAGGATTCTTCGTTCGGGTTGGGCGCACGATCGGGATCAGGCGTTGGAGGCATTAAACACCTTTTGGCGCAGTCTTCAGGTCCAGCGTTGCGCGAGTCTGCGAGAGATCATTCGGGGTTCGCAGACTCGCGATACCGTAGGAGCAAAGACACGACCAGGGGATCGCCACCTTTTGACCCTACTTGATATAGACGCTGGGGTAATGGATCACTTTCTCTCAACTTATAACTCGGGTCGGCGCCGGCGTGACCTTCTTCTTCGGTGTAGGGCAAGCCCACGGCTTCTACGTTCTCTGCCCAGCGAGTTTTGGTGGCCCATTGCTGCTCCCACTTCTTCACCTCATCAACTGGAAGCGTAATCGGATCGTCCATAAGTCTTGCGGGCTCGATTAGAGGTTTAGGCGAGACAATGATTGTCAGGACTTCACCAATATGGTTCTGATCGCTTCTTGTTGCCTCGAAATAAGCGCTTTCACTTTTTTGATCAGGGATTTCGACCGGATCGCCCGATTCAATTCTGTTACTGCCACCATGCACGGACTTAGTAGGGAAGAGAAGGAGGGGCTCCCCGAGTTTTCCGTCGGCGTATTGCTCGCGATCGATAATGTATAGGTAGCCGGTGCGCGCGGACTCAATACTGAAAACGTATGAACGCCCGGTGACCAATTGACTGTCGGAGCCAAGTCTGAAAGGCCTCAGCACGACACTCTCGCCACCGGGTTTCTTCAGTTTGAAAGATCTTCTTTCAGTTCCGCTCCCGGACTCCCGCATTTCCCAAACAGTAAAGCCCACGAAAGCGTCTTCGCTCGAGACGGAGTCGGCGGCGGTTGGTTTGACTGCTGGAGGGTTCTTCGGAGGGATTCTTGTACGATTCGACGCCGCAGATTGTCGCCGACTCTTGAAGCTACGAAACATACGGCGACGTTCTTCTTCATCGTTCTCTTTATCAGCGCTCTCTACTGCGGCCTTATTCGACGGCTGGGATGGTTGTTGCGCCAGAGCCTGATGGCAAACGAGAAACAGCTTAAACGCTGTCACCAGCGTAAGGAAGAACCAAAACTGTCTTCTGTGCGAGAAACGATTTGTCATGTTGCCTAACTACATTCGTTCACTTGGAATCGTGGTTAAGGTTTGGCCACAATCATGGCTTTTACATCAGGCTCGCGGCGATAGAAGACTCTGGGTGTTTGCACTTCTTCTTCCTCCTTAGCTGTTTTGCTCACCTGCTTCTTAACCAAGCGCCGCCGTTCCGCGGCTTCGGCCTGCTGCATGCGCGGCACCCGCTGCACCGCATAGTCTACCCACTCTCGCAGCAGCACATTGCCATCCCGATCCGCTGCTGCTTTTGTCTTCAGACCCTCTTCGACCAGGGCATACGTCAGGTAGCCATGCCCCTTCGCGATCTTCTTGTCCGCCTTGGCTTCCTGCAAACTCTGCGCGGCCGTCAGGATGTACATGCCTTTCTCATAGGCCAACTGCGCCAGACCCCGGGAGTTCATCGGTCCGCGGCGCGTCTCCTCCGACTCCAGCGCCTGGCCCGAGTTGCAGGCGTCGATTACCAGCAGCAGCTGTCCGGCATCGATCCCTTCAAACGCCCTGGTCAGTTCTTCGTCCGAGATACTGTGGTGCGCCACTTCATCCAGCAGCTTCTGCTCGCAGCGATCAGGAATGGCTCCATAGTAACCAAGATCATACGGCACCAGATAAAAGCGGTCCTTCGCATTCACTTGTTGTGTGGTTGCGCTCAGACATGAGCCCACCGTCCCATGACCGGCAAAGTAGACCACTACGGCGTCTTCAGGCTGGACTCTAGCGGCCAGGTCTTTCAGCACTCCCAGGATCTTCTCCTTCGTCGCTTGGTTGTTGTAGAGCGGGATGATCTCCGTCCGCTCGTAGTGCTTCAAGTTCTCCTGTTGCTTCCTGAGCTCTGCACCAAAGTCCTCCGCGTCAGGTACTGCGTAGGTAAGATTAAACGCTTTGTTCTCGTACTCATTCACTCCTACCGACAGCACATAAAGCATGCCGGCCCTCTTCAAGCTATCTGCTCCTGTTACGCTAAGTGTAACGTCCTCGCTTTTGACGTTGTCACTATTGAACGCGTAGGCCGTGAAGTTATTGGACGCAGCCACAATCGGCACACCAGTGGTGCAGATGACTTGTCGCGGAGTACGTGCCGTCCGCGGCTGAAGCTTGCAGCCGTCTTTACCATTCCGGGCAAACACATCTCCAGCCCAAAGTTTAACCAGCGATCCATTGCGAAACAACCGTAGGTCCTGGGCTCCGCTACTCCTGCCATGCGAGGCATTAGCAACGCTGTCAGTATTGTCCGTAACTGCGACTCGGATTGTGAGGCGGCGATTATCCTTCGAGAGATCCTGCGTGGGTTGCGTGGGCATCGCGTTGGAATTGCCTTCACGCTTTATCGACTCAATCTTCAGTGTCGGTCTGCGACGGTCACGCTTCACCAGTGCCTTGCCTTCGGGCGGCTTCGGTCGCTTACCCTCAAAGATTTCCTGCAACAGTCCTGGATAAAAGAAGTCATTAAAGTAAGCTTCGACGGGAGCGTAGTGCAGCGTGTTGTGATCGAAGCGCCAAAGAATCTGCTTCCACGCTGGCGCCGTGCCGTCGAATAAACCGTCAGGGGTCACTACCAACCAGTCACCGCTTCCTTTGAGTGAGACCAGCATTGCCAAAAGGGCTCCGGAGTTCGCGTCCCAGATACGTGTAGTACCATCGTCGCTGCCGGTAAACAGCAACTTCCCATCGTTGCTGAAGGCGACACCGTTGACTGCGTTTGGTTGCCCTTCCAAACTAGACATTTGAACGCCGGCGCTCACATCCCAGAGTTCTACCTTGTTGCCGATGGTAATCGCCAGACGGCTTCCGTCATTGCTGAACGCCAGTTCGCTTCGATGGCCGCCCTCAACATGGAAGCTGGAAATCTCCTTCGCCTCCTCGACTTTCCATCGCCGAATCGTACCGTCTTCGCTAACTGAAGCAAGTATCCCACTAATCGGATTAAAGGCGAGGGAAGTAATGTTGCTCGTATAATCTAATTGCAGTCGTTCATTAACTGTTCGGGGTGGGCTTGCGGTTGGTCCAGTTAGAGTTGAGATCCGCCGATTCGCATCAAGGTCCCAGAGTGCGATATTTGACTCATCATCCATAGCCAGGGCGAGCCAGCGATGGTTGGGACTGAAGGCAATGGCCCGTACCGAAGTTTCTCCGCTCGCCATCAATGTTCCCGGCCGTGTCTCCTTGAGTTGCTTTCCAGTTCCATCGCTCAAATTCCAAAGATTCATGACAGGACCTTCGTAGGCACTAGCGATCTGTTGGCTATTTGCAGAGACTGCGATCGGCGCGAGCATCTGCGGCCAACCGCGATACGGACGACCGGTTGTCACATCCCAAACAGCGCCACGGTCCTGGGTCAATTGGTTCTTCGCATCGGACTCAGACTGGATAGACAAACATTGTGGCTCTTTCCAGTCGATGCGTGGCAATACTGTTCCGGGATTGGCGATTCCCGGCATCCATGTCACGGCTTCGCGACTTGGCCTATACCCGGATATCAGCCAATGTCCATCGGGTGAAAATCTCAAGGCGGAGATGGCTTCATCATCGCCTCGCAACGTTTTCGTTTGCACTCCCGTGGCGAGATCCCATATGTCCACCGTCGTACCGCTCGCGGTCGCCAGTAGTGGCGGTGTGGCGCTCACCGCGACGGCGGCGATTTTGCGCAAAGGACTAGCGGAAGCGCATGATTGATCTCCTGATTCAAGATCAAGCATCCAGATATTGTTAGACGAAATTTTGGAATTAAAGTAAGGAGCGGTAACAGCGCCAAGCCAGCGACCATCCGGGCTAAAAACGATTGGCGCGCTCAAATTCCACCATGTCTGGGGCGGCTTGGTGGGCGCGTCAAGATCCCAAAGGATGAGCTTCGGTTCGCCAAAGCCGCCCCGAGCGACCCATCGGCCATCATCGCTGAAATGCAAAGAGCAATTAGCACAACCAAGGATTGGGTCAGGGCTTAAGGTCTCGACTTCGTGACCGTCCGCGGTGTTCCAAATTTGGATGACCTCGCTACCCGCTTTACCTGTTGTGGTAATCAGGCGCGTGTCGTGATTCGCAAAAGCAACCGGCACAGAGCTTTGATTGATTCTCGCCAACTTGCCGTGAGTTACCAAATCCCAGATTACCACCCCGCCATCCGGCGAGACGGTTGCGATGCGGCGCCCCTTCGAATCAAACACAAAAGGCGGTGCACTTCCCTCGAGCACTACACTTTGCTTTCTGCCGGCGACATCCCAAAGTTGCATCTCGTTGCCATCGACGCCTACACTCAGCTTGCCATCAGGGCTGAAGAGTACGTGCCAATAACCACTTGGTCGGGAAGGATCTTTGAGTCGTGGCGGGGCAATGTTGAAAAGAAAGCGACCGCCCTGAACGTCCCAGACGCTCAAGTCTTTCGCTTCGCAGAAACCCGGCTTGTCTTTAACGTTTGGACATGGTGTTTGCGTCCCGCTCGGCTCGCGGTCGCGGCCAATAAAGGGTGAGAGTTGCGGCAGCGAAATTAAGTACCGAGAATCGGGACTGAAAAGCAGAAACCGAACACCCTCGGCCGGCACATAAAACCTGCGGACCTCATTGCCGGTCTCTACTTCCCAGATGCGAATTGTGTCATCTTCCCCGCCGGAGGCAAGCCAGCGCCCGTCAGGACTGAAAGCAATCGCGTTCACACCATCTGCGTGTCCCGCGATGGTGCGTAATTGACGGTGCGTCGAAACCTCCCATAGCTTCACAGTGCCGTCGCCTCTGGATCCGCTGCTGGAAGCCATCAGCCTGCTGTCCTTCGTGAAGGCGATGGTCTCCAGCCGCCAAGTGTGACCGGTCTGCAGGACGAGTTCGGGAAGGGATTGGGGCGCGGCAGGTTTGATTTGCGCCACTGCGGAGATACTACATAAGAGCACAGCCAGCCACGCCGCGAATAGATTCCTCGCCGCAGAAGGCTTTTTTTGCAGAGCTGTCATTCTCAAGTCTCGAATAAGTCCAAGCTGCGTCTGTGATGCGCCAGAAACTTATGATTAGGGCCTGGCGACAATTAGCGGTTTGAGATCAGGCTCGCGGCGATAGAAGACTCTGGGGGTCTGCACGTCTTCTTCCTCCTTAGCTGTTTTGCTCACCTGCTTCTTAACCAAGCGCCGCCGTTCCGCGGCTTCGGCCTGCTGCATGCGCGGCACCCGCTGCACCGCATAGTCTACCCACTCTCGCAGCAGCACATTGCCATCCCGATCCGCTGCTGCTTTTGTCTTCAGACCCTCTTCGACCAGGGCATACGTCAGGTAGCCATGCCCCTTCGCGATCTTCTTGTCCGCCTTGGCTTCCTGCAAACTCTGCGCGGCCGTCAGGATGTACATGCCTTTCTCATAGGCCAACTGCGCCAGACCCC